>LULR01000002.1_pt1 | contig 139380 bp, 128 predicted proteins | sample 729471 | NCBI WGS metagenome assembly LULR01 (sample SAMN03860284, study PRJNA289734) | marine metagenome | biome: seawater column; feature: ocean; material: water; isolation source: Red Sea water column Station 108 - depth 500m | place: Saudi Arabia: Red Sea | collected 2011-10-15 | depth 500 m
CATGGTATAATACAATTTTTGATAATCCCGTAAAAAGTCCATTTATCGCAATTTTCCCCCTTTAACATATTGATATTATTAGGGGTGGATTTTATTATTAAGACTTTTTACGAAACCATCATTTTTAACTCAATATCAGGATTCATTCATGGAAGAATGTAAAAATTGTAGAAGCACCGAAACTGTTAAAAATGGTCAGGTACGCCAAAAGCAACGTTTTAAATGCAAATCATGTGGCCACAACTTTGTATGTGGTGATGAGCGCAGAAAAAAATCAACAGAGTTAAAACGAATTACTAGTGTATTATTATACTCGCTTGGAAAAACAAGCTTTCGCTTTTTAGCTAAACTCTTTGATGTTTCTCCAGCCACTACCTATAACTGGGTGCGTCAGACCGCAGAATCGTTTGACGAACCGGTAGTTGATGAAAATATTAAAGAAATCGAAATTGACGAAATGTGGCATTATTTACAGTCAAAAAAAACAAAAAATGGATCATCAAGGCCTTGGATCGTCACACAAGGTGAACTGTCGCCTGGGTTGTCGGTGGTCGTAATGCTACAACGGCACGAAAATTATACAACAAACTCTCACATCTGAAAGATTGTACATTCTATACAGATGATTGGGATGCCTTCACTATAGTTTTGCCAAGAGATCGTCACATCATTGGGAAAAAACACACGATTTAAATTTAGCAAGATAATTCCAACACCCGACACCACCTTGGAAGGATGACACGTAGGACCAAAATTGTCAGTCGCTCCGAAGAGATGATTTATCTCTCAATGACTTTATGGCATGCCTTAAATACACCAGATATTTTTTGTGACTTTCAAAAAATCTTTAAATCTATCTATAATTGAACACCATAAAAATTTAAAGTTGACCCCTATCATCCAAGCCTTAATTTTAAACGTGTACATTCCAAACGACCTATGTATTCCGTACGAATTTCTAAAAAATATAGGGCGGTTGGAATACTGAGTGGGAATGATATAGTTTGGTTTTGGATGGGAAAACATTCTGATTATGAAAAACTGCTAAACTAATAATAGAGTTTACAATCGTATTATAAAAAGCCGACTGGTTTCCGACCCGAAGCGAGTCGGTTTTTTGTTTTCTCAAGTACAGAAAGTCAATCAAGTCCTGAAATTTTTCTTTTTCAGAATTTAATGTATGCGACTTAAACACGTACTTCAATGAAGCAGTTTCAGCAAAACCACATGCTGATCGTAATGGCCGACCAGCTCACTGCCCTCGCGCTGGGTTGTTACGGACACCGCGAGGTGAAGAGTCCCCACATTAATCGCCTTGCAGAAGAGGGAGTGCTGTTCGAGTCTGCCTACAGCAGCAGTCCGCTTTGCACTCCGGCCCGCTATGCCTTCATGACGGGGCAGCACGTCTCCAGCTGCGGCGGCTATGACAACGCCGCCTACTTGCCTGCGACCATGCCCACCTTTGCACATTACCTGAGGCTGATGGGCTACAAGACCTGCCTTTCCGGGAAGATGCACTTCGTCGGGCCGGACCAGCTTCACGGCTTCGAAGAGCGCGTCACCACGGACATCTATCCCGCCGACTTCGGCTGGGTGCCGGACTGGACACGACCGGACGAGCGTATTGACTTCTGGTACCACAACATGTCGTCGGTGAAGCAGGCGGGGGTGGCCGCGATCACCAACCAACTGGCCTACGATGATGAGGTGGGTCAGGCCGCCCAGCGGGTGATCTACGACCATGCACGGGGTACGGATGGCCGTCCACTCTGCATGGTGACCAGCTTCATCCACCCGCACGATCCTTACGCCACGCGTCAAAAATACTGGGATTTGTACGAAGGTGTTGATCTGTCACTGCCAACGGTTTCACGACCGCCCGCCGATCAGCAGGACGCGCACAATCGGCGGTTGGAAAAGGTGATTGCGCTGGATGCGGTAGATCTAAGCTACGAAGAAATCCGCAACGCCCGTCGGGCGTATTATGGAAATGTCTCCTACATTGACGAATGGCTGGGGAGCTTGCAGGAGACACTGCACGAATGTGGGATGTCGGAAAACACCACCTTGATTTTCACGGCAGATCACGGCGACATGCTGGGTGAGTTCGGGCTGTGGTACAAGATGTCCTTCCGGGAATGGTCCTGCCGCATCCCTATGATCGTGAATTGCCCGAATCGCTTCACATCCCGTAAGGTACAGAATCCTGTTGCGCAGGTGGACGTGCTGCCCACGTTGCTCGATCTTGCGTACGAAAGCACCGGGGCCACCATTCCGGAACTCATTGACCCCTTGCAGGGACGTTCAATGCTTCCGCTGTGCGATGGAGACGCGGCCAACGATCCGGACTGCGCGATCAGTGAATATCTGGCTGAAGGCACGGGGGCTCCGATGCTGATGATTCGCCGGGGTCGCTACAAGTTCATCTCCTGCCCGACCGATCCAGACCAGCTTTTTGACTTGGAAGCGGATCCCAACGAACTCAACAATCTGGCCAACGCTCCGGAGCAGTCCGAACGCCTTGCCAACTTCCGGGCCGAGGCCGCAAGCCATTGGGATGCCGAAGCCCTCCGGGAAACGGTGATTCGGGATCAGCAGCGCCGCCGCCGTATCCACGCCGCCCTGTGCGTAGGACGCTACCAAAGCTGGGATTTTCAGCCGACACGAGACGCTTCAAGCGAGTACACCCGCAGCCACCTTGTCCTCACACAGTTCGACCTCACCTCGCGCTTCCCACGCCCCAAGCCCTTTGTGCCAAAGACAACCGAATGAGTAACGACAAAAAAATACACCGTGTTCCGGGAGGCTTGAATGAGCTTCAGATGAAAGGAAGAAAAGTTGTCAAGCTCGGCGGCAGGCAGATCGCATTGTTCCTGAATGACATGGGAACAGTGTATGCCTGCGCTAATCGCTGTCCACATGAGGGTTTTCCGCTGGTGGAAGGGAGCCTTGACCAGGAGTGCATCCTGACATGCAACTGGCACAACTGGAAGTTCGATCTCGATTCCGGTGAAACACTGGTGGGCGGAGACACCCTGCGCGGCTATCCGGTGGAGGTGGATGGCTATGACATTGTTTTGGACCTGTCCGATCCGCCACAGCAAGTGTTGATCGAAAATGCGCTGAAGAATTTACGGGCAAGCTTTGACCGACATGAGTACGACCGTATGGCGAGGGAAATCGCCCGCTTGCAGCAGGCCGGTGGCGATCCGCTTGAGGCGCTGCGAAGGGCGGTTTGGTGGACGTATGATCACATGGAATTCGGCATGACCCATGCCTACGCTGCTGCTCCGGATTGGCTGAATCTTCGTAAACATCACTCAATGGGTGATGCCGGTCTGGAGTTGGTCGGACTCGTCGAACCCGTCGCACACATGGCATGGGACACGCAACGAGAACCTGTCTATCCCTACACAAACAACTTTCTGGCGTTTTCCCCGGAAGCCCTGACGGAAGCATTGGAGGCGGGAGACGAAGCAACAGCCGTCGCGCTCGTCCGGGACGGTTTACGGCAAGGATTAGGCTTTGCAGAATTCGAGGAACTCCTCACACGTTCTGCATTGGCGCACTATCAGGACTTCGGGCATTCCCTGATTTACATACGCAAGGTGGGGCAGCTGTTGGAATGGCTGGGCAACGACGTGCTGGAACCGCTGCTGCTGTCGCTGATCCGCTCTTTCATTTATGCCTCGCGGGAAGACCTGATTCCGGAGTTCCGTAACTACCAACCCGCCTTGGAGGAGTGGGATGGCCAGGGAGCCCAAACAATCACCATGGAAGAATTGACAGGACTTACAGTAAATCAGGCGCTGAAACGGACTTGTCAATCCTCCGCGCATCCTCAAGCTGCCTTTCACGCCCTGCTAGGAGCCCTGGCATGGAACATGGCGCACTTCGATCTTGACGTGCAAAACCACACCAACCGCTCGGTCTCACACAATCGCAGTTGGTTGAGTTTCACCCACGGGTTGACCTTTGCAAATGCAGTCCGGAGGCAATGCACCAAGTTCCCAGACCTCTGGCCGCAGGGATTGCTGCAACTGTCCTGCTTCCTCGGTCGACAATCCCGTTACGTTGATCAGCAACTTGACCTCACTGAATGGTCGGTCGAAAATCCGGAATCCTTCTTTCTGGAGGAGTTTTCATGCCTCTTCGATCACGGACAATCCGAATATATAGTCGCCTGCCATTTTGTGAAAACACTCACTTCTGTGAACGAGGAATTCCGAGCCTTTCCGGACGCCCCCTGGGTTCCAATCCTGCTGACTGCGATGAACCGCTTTCTGAACTCCCCAATCAAGGGCAAGCATGTCCTGAGAATTGCCCGCCAGTCACTGAGTATGGCCTCGATGGGGGACTGACTTCAACTTGCAATGAACCAAATTGTACGTCAACTGATATTCTTATACACGTTGATTTCAGTCCAGATAATGATCGAGTGGTCAGCAATTATTAAATCGAGGGAATAGAGCAGTAAATCATTTAACAATTTCCAGGAATGCATCTCAATGAGTCTATGGTGGTGTATTTTTGATTTCTTAATCATTCCAGATCAATAGTAATCCCCAATATTCCTGCTTCATTAGTCCTCACAAACAAAGGATTTATCGAATTTAAGAATATTACTGAAAAAAATTTGATAAATTTATCAAATTTTTTTCATCTGTATATACAGTGTTTTATCTTTAAATTACTTATAAAAACAAATATTACTTCATGCCAGATTTCATTTTCAGGCAACAATATTGCTACATGTTGTATAGTACCGCAAAAGTTTTCGGCATCTTTGGCGATGACATTCCGGCTTTTGTCAACCTCATCATCTCCATATTTATATATAAACAAACATCAAGACAGTCCTATGAGTAAAGTTTTCTATCCCTTTATTGAGCAAACCATTGCAGAGCATAAGCCAAAAGATGAAGAATGGGTGATAGAGGAAAACTATTTAAATCTATGGGGCTACTTGAGAAGAAGATATCCTAATGCTGACCTGGAAGACAAAAAATTTAATGATTTAATAGAACTTAAAACCACACTGGAAGGTCCGCATCAACTGAGAGAATGGAACGAAGATATCGCTTCAGTTCGAAAACATTGATTTGCGGTCTGACAGCAGACCCTTCGAGGACATATTTTCATGAAGTCCTTTGACAGCATTGAAAAATCATTAGAAGAACGCCTTGATCCGAAGCACCGCACAATCGGAGAAGCCCAACTCCAGGAGCACGATCAGAAAAAAGCACATATTCCCACCTCACAATTATTCCGGATAGAATTTTCAGCATCAGTACCAGAAGAGAATAAAGCGTTCTTGTCTGAAAAACTTCCGGATATGCTGGATTTCCCTGAAAAATTCGGCATGGATTCTGCCAAAGCAGGACATCTGCTGCGTTTTGTAGATCAACCTTCATATGAAACTGAAGTTGGTACAGCTTTGCCGAAAAATGTTTCACTCCCTGCCTCCAGAATTGAAATAGTCAAGGGTTCACAAATTTACAAAGTTATGATAATTCTTCCTGACAAACTGGATACAGCAGAAGTTATCATTAACATTACACGTAATTTGTTTTCCAAGTTGTATGGGAATATTTTCATCAATGAGCAAATTCTGCCCATGGAATTTTACCAACAAAATTTAAAAGGCAAGCTACAGATTACTGCTGCTGCTCCGGAAATTCTGGATTTCGTTTCTGAGCTAAATTTCAAGTCAGAAAGTTTGGAAAAACATTGTGAAATCGCTGCCAGCTCATACAGACTGTCCATGGAAAAACAGGGTGATGAGATCCGCAAACAGTTAATTGGAGAGTGGCGGGAAAAGTGGAATGCACAGACTTTGACAACTGAAGAACAGCACACAATTGACTCTATGTTCACAGAGATTAAGGAGTCGCTGCGTTCAAATCCGGAACAATTTCATAAGACTGCGATAGAACATGTAAATAAACTGAATTCACAGCTGCATTTCATACTGCCCCATGAAAGAGGTGATTATGAATTTTTTAAAAAAAAGCGTTTCACACATTACATACGCTCTGTACTTAACAAATTAGAAGAAATATCATCTCTCTCCGGATTTATTGAGGAACTGCATTCACATTTGAAAAATCTTCCAAAAGAGAATGATCTGAATGGAATAGGCCCACAAATTCGTTCCCGCATGAGGCAGATGAGAAAAGATAAAAAAGTGATTCAATTTTATGTTCCGGAGATGCCTCAGGACGACGAACTGGAGAACTTCCGTCAAAAGTTTCCTTTGCTGCTGGTTAAAATGCTTCCTTCCGGAACACCGCTTAAAGATTGGTCAAAAGAAGTTAAACGGATGGAAAAACATTATGCTGAATCAATCTATTCAAAACTTTATGCCGCGCTTCACTGTTTTAGCGAATGGACAATTGACGGGCTTAACAAAAATGGAGATGGTTTTCAGACAAGTACCAAGGAACAAAAACTGAACAAGCTGTTATCTGTTTTGAAATTCAGGACAACTGCTATCAAATCCTTGCAAAGCATGCTTGGTATTTTGCTGGACATTAGTGAAAAATCAGAACCACGCAGCGAATCTGGTTCTGCCAATCAAAGACAGAAGATTCCCTTGGATGAATTCAGAACAGCATGGAGTTATTTCATCGCCTCAGTGCTGACCCTGCATTTTTATCAGGAGCAAATTAAATCTGCAGACCTGCCTCAAGGGTTCCATGCTGATAACTACACAAAAACTATTTTGAGATATGTTGACAGGCAATGTACACGAGGTATCAACCATTTTCATATCGTTAAGCTGCTCTGGTTAATTTATGAAGAAAGAAATGATCCTGCTGCATTGACATTCCTGCTTTACTGCATACAAAATCCCCAGGAAATTATGCGCTACATCCTGCATCAGGTGATACGCCCAAAATCGGATAATTCTGCATTAGAACTGCGTCTTGAAAAACTTTCAAAGTATCGGGATGCCTGGATTTCAGCCTATCAAAATCGTTTGGATTTATCAGAAGATTAAGCGCTTTGTTTTTAATGCAACCGCTTTAACAGGTTTGAATTGTTCAGTGTGTAATCTGGATCAGATTTGAGGCAGAGAGCATTATCAACAGTAACTCAATTGAAACAATCAGGGCCAATATTTTTACGCCTCTCTTCAGGAACTGAAGTAATAAAACAAAGTAACAGACAAATGTTACAGAAGCCAAAACGGCTATTCCCAGCAGTGGTGTAACATCTCCGTAAACCAGTTTTGAAGTCCACTGCCATCCGGTAGGCATATTTGTTTTTTCTAAATATTGATCCAGGGGTAGAGACCAATACCGCGGTAGTTCTTCCAGTGGTACTAGTGGAGAAAAAACTCCTGTCAGATACAAAGTGAATCCGCTTACAAGTATGAACAAGCCAATCAGATTCAAATAGTAAAGAATCTTCGAGTATTGTTGCTGTTCCGGGATATTTACAAATGTTGAATTATTTTCCATAAAATTACTCACTCAATTCAAATTCCAAAAGCCTTCATTAAGGACCGTACTCCCGCCAGAAACAGCACAGCAATCACAATTTTCCTGATTAAAGCAGGTTTAACTATAGGCAGCAGCTTTGAGCCGATTCTTGCGCCAATCATTATACCAACAATTGAAGGAACAGTAATCATCGGTAATACGGCACCTTTGTTTAAGTAAATCCATGCCGCGGTACTGTCTGTAACAGAAAGAGCAAGGCCGCTGGTTGCGACTGCAACCTTCACCGGTGCTCCCATAATCAAGTTCAATATTGGCACATTGGCCCATCCTGCGCCAAGTCCGAAAACACCCGCCAATAATCCAACAAGCACAAAACAGAGCAAACCTTTCGCGGTGTTGTGAACAATCCAGCTGATTTGTTTTCCGGAAGTTTCTTCATTGTATATGCCGCTTATGTGAAGTATTTCTGTAAGGTAGTTGCCTCTGGCCACGTATGGATGTTCTGAATTTTTTGCAAAAATCATTAAAAAAACGATACCTATAATAGTAACACCCAGACTGCCCTGAATGTATGCAGGATTTATCGCGGAAAGCCAGAGTCCAAAGAATGCCCCAACAATAGCAAAAGCAGAAGCGACCATAGCCGTAGGCAAGGCGAGCTTAATGCTGGCTAAATTCTTTTCCAGCAAATGCGGCGCTGCAGCCAGTGAACTGCCAAGGGCAATAAACAGACCGGTGCCACGAACAAAATCTATATGAAAAGGGAAAAAACTGCTTGCAAGAGGTACAAACAATACGCCGCCGCCAATTCCAGCTAAAACACCAAAAATACCCATTAGAAATGTGGTGAAAAACAAAGCTATGGGCCAGCCCCACCAAGGCATGTTGAAAACTTCTTCAGGCGCGGCAAATATTATTGCCGGTTTAAGAATTGAAAAGATGGTTAAACTGATTGTGAACGCGATACTATGCTTCATTACGTAATCTTAAATGTTCCAGCTGAAAACCGATTATTTACCAAAAGACCTTTTGAAGCCGTGACTGAAGAAGATTCACATATTTCTCTTCGCAGGACTGCTTTCATATTTGACAGACATAGTATTATACAAATATTGATAAATCCAGTTTGATGTCCGGATTCAAATAACCATAATTTATAACACTTAAATCCAGCATTTTGAGGCAATTGTAAGCAATTTACATTATGTATATATATAACTGTAATTATTAAGTATTTTTAGTATACATACCGCTGAAATTTGTGGCCTTAATCTTTTTGATTTGCTGTACAGTAAAGAATTCAGAAATTATCATATATTGGCATGTTTTTCGCAGAGTTTTAGTTAACACAAGAAAAATCTCTATCCCTGTATTTATTGAGAGGTAGCTCATGAAATGGTTCAAATTCGAACCTCAGGAAGAAGAAGTAGCAGAAGCTGAAACTTCTTCCGTGTTAGTGTATCTTAGTCCTGAAGCACTAAAACACGCTGTAATTGTAGATGATTTTGCTACATTCCAAGACAGTCCGGAATGTATTCCCGGCGGAAGACTTTTTGAGGTTAGCCGTCAGTACAGTTACCGTTTAAGACAAGTTGCCGATCTGGTAGAGGAGCCTTTGGATGAGCATAAAATGCAAAGGGAAACACAGCCCAAGCGGAACTTTCATGAGGAAATACGCCCAGATAAACGTCTGGAAAACAAAGATGAAGACTTATTGATAGAAAGTCCCAATGAATCTTTTCAATTGACAACACAGTTGGAAGACACAAGCGAATCGGTTGAATCACATCAAACCCAGCAAAAACTTCGACCTGAGCAGGTTCCTTTCAAAGATCTTGAATCCCTTTTTGTAAAGTAAACAGGTTTTAATCTGGATAAATACTACTGCCTGTTCCCATAAAATCCATATCTTTAAAACAAAGGTTGTATAGCCCCTCTATGCAGGGTCAAGAGATGAATTTCCCTTTGAACTTCACCATCATCATCAAATCGTAAATTTCCTGAAACACCCTTGTAGGACTCAATATTTATCAGGGCGTCCTTAAGATCCCGGTGGCTGTGATTGTGCTTGTCATTGAGAAGCTGCATCAAAATCATTAATGTGTCATAAGCATGAGCGGTATAAGCACTGGGGCCGACATAATTTTGATGCCGATATAGAATTCGCTCGTGGATTCTTTTAAGCTTCAGCATCTCCGGTGTATTACTTCCCAGGAAAAAACTGTCCACAAATACTGGTCTTCTCACACCACGCACTCCTGGAGAAAACGGAAGCGCTGTGTCATTCCAGCCGCTGTCACCAAGGAATTTTGTTTTTTTCATTTTATAAACAGCACTATATGGTAATATTAGCCTTAAATTTTTCACACCACCCGAACCTACTGCCACAAACACAGCGTCGAAATTTTTGACAGGATCTTCCTTTTCTTTAAGTTCCTTCAAAATATTTTTGTCTGTTTCGCTAACACGTTGAGTTTTTCCTGTAAAAGTATCGAACTCATTCACCAGACTTTTCTGGCCTTCATCTTTAAATCCTTCAACAGCAACAGCTTCACACCCTTTGAGACTGGCTGCTTTCAAAAATAAGCGCATTTTCTGCCGTCCTTCACGGGTTTTTGCGTACAATATCAGGAATCGGCATGCCTGCAGTTTGCCGATTGCGTAATCTGCCAATTTCTGTACTTCCTGCTTCCAGCTTTTATTATTGCGGAAAATAAATTCTCCAAGCTGCGGAATACTGTCAGTCAATGATAATGAAATTAATGGAACACCTAACCGCTCCGCTTCTTCCGCAGCAGCCTCCGAAGTTTTCCGGGCAAGAGGTCCAATAATGGCAATTACACCTTCTATTTCCACCAATTCACGGATGGCAGCTTTGGTTTTTTCAGCATCCAGATGAGAGTCCCTGATAACCAGTTCCCACGATTCATCAAACTCTTGCGACAACTCATTTACAGTCTCATTATCTGAATTTTCTGTATTCATCTTATTATGTGAAGATGAATTATCTTCCCTGTTAGCAGACAAGGCAAGGACTCTGTTTGCCTGCAGAGCTAACCACAAACCATTCAATGTTTGCTGAGATAATTCAGCAATTTTAGCGTTGGAACTGCTCATTGGCAGTATCACACCAATTCGTCGGGGACTGACATTCAATGCTGTTACAAGGCTACGCCGTTTTTTCTCGAGGAGTAAATACTGTTCCAAGTTGCCAGTTTCACGGGCTAAACTGAGTCTTTGATCCAACAGTTCCAGTGCCTCTCTGTAGCGTCGTTGCTCTGACAAAATCTCCAGTTCAATTTGAAATATTTGCTTCTGCATCCATACAAAATCCGGATATTTTTTCATTAAGATACGTAATTCTTCCGTAGTCTGAATTTGCTTAAGCAATAGGCTTATTATTTCGTGATCTGCCGTCTCTGAAGTTCCTGAATTTTTCAAGTGGTCAAGACGATATTGAACTGCTGCTAATATTTTTCCTTTAAACTTAGCTTCTTCACTGAACATAATCAGCAGTTCACTTCGGAGTTTTGGTGCCAGTTCATTCAGTGCGAGTTCACGCCAGATCATATTTTGATTTAAAGGCTTTTCCTGTGACTGCAGGGATTTGTTAAAAAAGTAATATACGATTGGAGTTATCCTGCTGCGAGGACGTTCATTCAAAAACGCAATTGCCAGTTTCTCCGCAGCTGCCCATTGTTGAAGGTGATACAGCAATTGAACTTTAAGTCTGACTCTATCCTCAATTTGTAGCCAATCCTCATATTCCAGATACTTTTCCCTTGCAGTTTCAGGATCATTAACAATCATTTTTTCAATATCTGCCACAGTCATACTGACATTTGTAAATTCAGAGTTAGCCCAGTCTTCATCATTTATTTTGGCAGTTTCAGTGTCAATTTCCACGGACGGATCCATGCTTTTAAACCATGGGAAAAACCGGCTTAAAAATGAGCTCGCGGACTTGTTTTGGGTTTCTTCCGGTTGAATTACAGGAAGCGCGGGCTTCACTGATAATTCCGCTGTATATAATAATTTTGGATTATCTGTTGCGTGCGGCCTTGCAACAGTCTCAAGTTGAGTTAATGCGGTGGTCGGCAAGTCAAATGGTATTGGAGGGATATATTGCTCAGGCAGCTCTTTTTCATTGAATACATCCATACTTTGTTCCAACCAGATTCGGTCACTGAGCAAACTTTGAGCGACAGCTGATCCGGAAGAAGCATAAAAATACCAGATGCCCAGTAACAGACTGACTGAAACCGTAACAAATTTAACTCTTTTAAAATGCACTTTGTTATTCGATCTGATTAATTTTTGTGTTCAAAAATTTTTCCGGGAATACGCCAGTTATCTTTTCGTATGGTCAAATGTTGACTGTCAAAATATTCCAGTAAATCGATAGCGTATTTACGGGAAACGTTAAGCAGTTCTTTGAACTGGATTACAGTTATATTCGGATTCTCCTTCAAATAAATCCTCAGAACTTCCAATATGTTTTCAATTTGTTCAGGGCTATAGTGCAAATCCTCTGCAATACGCACCAGGATTTTGGAGTGTACGGCGAATTTAAGCATTTCAACTCCATCCTTCTCACTCAAACCCAGATCTTCCAGCAATTTTGTTTTGCGAGCAGGCTGAAAATTGCTATTCCTGATCAGTTCAATGCATTTCGACAAACTGTCCTGACGAGTTTGAGAAATTTGTGCGCGATGATCTTTCAGACAATAATACTGGCCATTTTTTACAATTAAACCTGTTTCACAAAGATATTTTAACAGGTTTTCAATTTCTTTTTCTGCAAAAATCAAAGAGAGTTTTCCTCCAAGTTCTGCATGAGTCATTCCCTCACGATCAGGAAATTTTTGATGGTGATTTTTTAAAACTCTGCTGATAAATGTCCCTGTACGCTTGACATGATCCACATGCAAATAACGTCTGGAAATTGTATCCACGCAAAGTATTTGCCCCTGTTTTTGCAGACGCTGTAAGATTTTTACACATTGCTCGTCAGAAAGGCCTGAGCGTACCTGAAATTCTGACTGATTAACCCCGCGCACAGACTGCAAATATATCACTTCTTCCGCCCTGACATTTTCATCCTCATTCAAAATGCGTCTGAGTCTTTCCGGAAGTTCATGCAGCAATCTCCGGGATTTGCTTGGAGATGGGTCAATCAGAGTTCCTCCACCAATAGTGGACATGGGTGAATAATTCCGGATTATGAAACGATCCCCGTATTTTCCGCTTAACAAGCTTTCAGACCTGAACTGAACGATTGTTGTTTCTCCGGGAGACAATGTTTCGCCTTCCAAAAGTATGATTCTGCCTATAAGTTCCTGACTACCAAGATGAAGCCGGACACGTGAACTGTTTTTCAAAGGAGACAAAGCATCTTTCAGTAGGGACAATGAGGCATTAATCATATATCCAGTAAGCAATGACTTTGGTTTTGCCAGCTGATTACCTCGCTGAATTTCCTCTTTGGTTATTGCAGCCAAATTAAACGCAGCCCTCTGTCCCGTATACACCTCTTTTACTACATTCCCATGTGACTGCATGACACGTATTCGAATTTCGCGTGATTGTGGATATTGTAGAACTTCTTCATCCTGCCTGACTGCACCGGACAGCACTGTTCCGGTAACAACTGTGCCAAAACCTTTTAACGTGAAGGAACGGTCAACATACAGTCTGAATGGCTTTTCAATTTCCGGATGTACAAACTTTTTTGCAAGTTGTGCAAATTCATCACGAAGTTCATTTAAACCTTCACCTGTTACTGCAGACACAGGAATAACCGGGGCATCTTCCAAAAATGTGCCTTCCAGTAATACTGAAACTTCCTCCTTGCACAATTCCACCATTTCACTGTCTTCCACCAAATCAACTCGTGTGAGAACGACTATTCCTGTTTTAATTTTCAGGAGACTGCATATATTCAGATGTTCGCGTGTTTGTGGCATAACACCTTCATCTGCTGCCACCACCAGTAAAATAGCATCCATTCCGGCTACGCCTGCCAGCATATTGTGAACAAATTTTTCATGTCCCGGGACATCTACGATTGCAACATGATTCCCGTATTTGTCTTCGTAATGAGCAAATCCAAGATCAATGGTTATTCCACGTTTTTTTTCTTCGGCAAAACGATCAGTATCCACTCCGGTGAGGGCTTTTACCAATGTTGTTTTCCCATGATCGATGTGCCCGCTTGTACCGATTACAAAAGGTCTTGTGGATTGATTTAACTGTTTGCCGGGGAACATTTTAATGTTTGCAAATGAAACTGATTTTCAAAAAATAAAAATTTTTGTCTAAATTAACAAACAAATGTATATTTTAAATTAACCAATGCAGGACTCAAGTTGCTCAAGCAAAATTTCACTGGCTTCAGTTAAATAGTTTGCTATAATCACCTTGCTGAATTATTTGTTGATTTGATTAGATAATTTCAGAGTAAGGCAGATAAATTCCCATCAAAATATTTAATGATTAAGTATAAAACAAATATATTAATAATTTTTACATTTCTTTTGTTGATAACTTCAGCAAATAGCTCCGGTGCAGTAGAAATATTCGCAAGAGACACTGAGCACAGGGGAGTAATAGATTTTGCACCTTACCAAATCTACCCCGAAAACAGGATTGGAAATGGAATATACCTTGACAAAAAACTTTTAGATTCTCATCCTCAGCGAGTAATTCTGAACATTGTAAATATTAAAAATTCAGACAACCATATTTATCTATTCCGGGGTCTGAATGGTGTTTTAGGAATGGACATAGTGAAAACAAATGGTGATGCAGACGTACGATTCTGGCAGGTTGATCAGGAGTTTTACCAGTATAGTGATAGAACATCAGGAACCAGAAAAGTGTTCCGGATTTTTCAAGATCAAATTGTACCCCTATTACCACACCTGCGTACCGGCACAGGTGTTGCCACCTCCCCAACTCATGCAGTTTTTTATCACATCTCCAATTCAAAAAATGTTACCAGTATTAATCAGAACGGGCATGAAATAACAAACAGAATTTACACATTCAGTCTCCACCTGGTCAAACGTGATCTTGCTGATATCGTAAGTATCAGTGATCTTCCTATTCAGGACGTCAGTTACACACTGAAACTAGATTGGGTAAACGAGAATTCTGTGAGCTACAAATTAAGTAATGGAGAAAAACACATTATTGATTTACGTAAATATGTGCCCAATAATTATTTTAAATAGTGCTTAACATATCTTATCAAAGAAACACCTGAATCATTCCAATATACACCTTAACTTAACAATTATAAATGCCTCATAAAATTTCATGCTTAATCTATGATATGGACGGTTTGCTTCTGGATACAGAAGGCATTTACACTGAAGTTACACAACAAATTGCTGGAGAATATGGAAAAGTTTTTGATTGGTCAGTCAAGAGAAGAATTATAGGAAGACCTGCCTCACAGGCCGCAAAAATAATCGTTGAGAGCCTTGAACTGCCTATTACTCCGCAAGACTATCTGGAATCCAGGAAAGACGTTTTGCTGGAAAGATTTCAAAACACAGAACCATTGCCCGGCGCAAAAGAGATGACAACTCATTTTTTTCAGCAAGGGTTTCCACAGGCGCTTGCAACAAGTTCGTCTTCACCAATGTATGATGCAAAATATTCAAAACACAAAAAGTGGTTTTCGCAATTCAATCAAATTGTACGTGGGGATGACCCTGAATTAGAACAGGGAAAACCTGCTCCGGATATTTTTCTGCTTGCCGCAAAACGACTTGGAATTGCGCCGGAAGAGTGCCTTGTCTTCGAAGATGCCCCCTCCGGAAATGAAGCGGCAATAGCAGCCGGAATGTCTGTAATCATAGTACCTCATCCTGAAATGGACCACAGTCACTTCAAAGATGCCTCTCAAATTATACCTTCGCTTAAAGAATTTGATCCGGAATATTGGGGACTGCCTGGATTTGCTGTAACCGCTTGAAATAACTTATATTTCTGAAAGTTAAGCCAATTGGCATTACTTGTAAGCAACTTTTAAACAACCATGAAAGTGCTGATAACCGGTTCTTCCGGACTGATCGGAGCTGCTTTAACCGACTCATTGGAGCAAGAAGGTCATGAAGTTGTACGTTTATGGTGCAGGAACTTTGTCAAGGATTCGCCTGATTGGAATCCGGAAAATGAAATTATAAATTTGGAGAAAATCCGTGATATCAATGCTGTCGTCCATTTGGCAGGAGAAAACATTGCGGATGGACGATGGAGTGAAAAAAAGAAAGACCGCATTCTTAGCAGTCGTGTCAAAGGAACAAAACTGTTAGCAAAGTATTTTGCAAAAGCAGATAAAAAGCCGGAAGTTTTTATTTCAGCATCAGCCGTGGGTTATTATGGAGACCGCGGAGAAGTAATTGTTGATGAAGCAAGCAGTGCCGGAAGAGGTTTCCTTGCCGATGTTTGTGTGCAATGGGAAGAAGCATCGAATGCCGCCAACGAGGCAGGTATTCGGGTGGCAAATGTTCGCTTTGGCACAGTTCTGAGTACTGCAGGTGGTGCCTTGAAAAAAATGCTGCTGCCTTTTAAACTTGGAGCAGGGGGTGTTATCGGCAGTGGTGAACAATACATGAGTTGGATAAGTATCAATGATGCCGTAAACATTATTCAGCATATACTGAACAACGACTCACTTCGGGGGCCGATAAATGCGGTTACACCGAATGCAGTCACAAATCGTTTGTTTACTAAGACTTTAGGCAAAGCCTTGCATCGCCCAACAATTTTCCCTTTGCCTGCTTCTGTAGCTAGAATCTTATTTGGTGAAATGGCAGATGAGTTGCTGCTGAGCAGCATTCGTATATTCCCAGGAAAACTGGTTGAAAGCGGCTACAAGTTTCAGGATAACGATTTAAGTGAATCGCTTGATAAATTACTGCTAACACAGGTTTGACAATTATCGTAATAATTTGATCTAATTACTACTTGATGAAGTCGGGTTTGTGATCAAAAGCAGTAATAATTTTTTTCACGCTTATTCGGTCTGTTTCATATAAAATACGGATTTCAAAACTAAGTTTAATGAAACAAAAAATCATTTTTTTATTCCTGTCTGAATAATGTATTTTGTGGTGAAAACAAGTAAAAATGCAATAACATCAAATAAAAGTTAACTTATGAGCAACACATCTTTTCGAGCATTGGTTGTCAGCAAAAATGACGATGATACATACACACGCGAAATTACAGACCGTTCTCTGCAAGATCTTCCAGAAGGAGAAGTTCTGCTTCGTGTACATTATTCTTCCTTGAATTACAAGGATGGACTTTCCTGCATCGGCAATCCGGGAGTAACTCGAAATTATCCTCACACTCCCGGTATAGACGCTTCAGGTGAGGTTGTGGAGTGTTCAGACTCAAGATTTAAGCCCGGAGACTCAGTGGTTGTGACTGGTTATGATTTAGGCATGAGTACTTCCGGAGGATTTGGGCAGTATATTCGTGTTCCCGCTGATTGGGTCGTACCTTTACCGGAAGAATTATCACTTAAAGAAGCCATGATATATGGTACTGCAGGTTACACTGCCGCACTTTCTGTTCACGCATTACAAAAACATGGTATAACTCCGGAACAGGGAGAGATTGTTGTAACCGGTTCAACCGGAGGTGTTGGATGCATTTCTGTAGTGCTTCTTGCCGGTTTAGGTTACAATGTAGTGGCATCAACAGGAAAAATCCATGAAACGGACTTCCTGAAAGGACTGGGCGCAAAAGAAATTATTCATCGCGATGAAGTAAATGATCAATCAAAAAAACCATTGCTTAAACAGCGCTGGGCAGGAGCAATTGACACAGTCGGTGACACGACCCTTGCCACTCTACTTAAAGCCACAAAACAAAGAGGTGCCGTTGCAGCCACAGGATTAGTTGCATCAGCGAATTTGCCAACAACAGTTTTTCCTTTTATTTTGCGGGGAGTGAGTTTGCTGGGAATTGATTCGGGAGAAACACCTATGAATTTGCGCTGTCAAATTTGGAATAAACTTGCCGATGAATGGAAATTTCCTCAACTTGAACAGCTGTCAGTTGATTGTACTTTAGATAATCTTAGCCCCGAAATTGATAAGATTCTTGCCGGTGGCCAGCGAGGACGTGTAGTTGTAAATCTGCATTAACAAACAATTTTTTTTAAAATTAATAAGGAGTAAATCATGAGTGACACAGTTAAATACATCTTACCTGAATCTGAACTGCCGAAAAGCTGGTACAACATTACTTCCGATCTGCCTGAGCCTCCTCCACCTGTTTTACATCCCGGTACAGGGGAGCCGATAGGTCCAGATGATTTAGCTCCACTTTTTCCAATGGAGCTGATTCTACAGGAAGTCAGCTCCGAGCGTTACATAGATATTCCGGAACCGGTGCGGGAGATATATCGCCAGTGGCGTCCAAGCCCTCTTTATCGTGCCAGAAGACTAGAGAAGGCACTCGATACTCCTGCAAAAATATATTACAAGTATGAAGGAGTCAGTCCTACAGGAAGCCACAAACCCAACACTGCAATTGCGCAGGCATTTTATAATAAAGAATCTGGAGTAAAACGCATTTCAACAGAAACCGGGGCTGGGCAGTGGGGCTCTTCTTTAGCCTTTGCAGGTTCGATTTTTGGATTGGAGATTGAAGTCTATATGGTCAAAGTCAGTTTCCAGCAAAAACCTTATCGAAAAGCGATGATGGAAACCTTTGGTGCTACTTGCATTGCATCACCATCCGACAAGACTGAGTTTGGCAAGGCATACCTGGCCAAGAATCCTGATTCTACAGGCAGTTTAGGGATTGCAATCTCAGAAGCAGTGGAAGTTGCCGCAACAAATGATGATGTTAAATATTCTCTGGGCAGTGTACTGAACCATGTGCTGATGCATCAGACAATTGTTGGTGTTGAAGCATTGAAACAAATGGAAATGGCAGGCGACTACCCGGACGTTGTTGTGGGCTGCACTGGTGGAGGTTCAAATTTTGCCGGTTTGATGTTTCCATTCCTTGGTGAACAACTTCGTGGCGGACCTCAGGTTCGTGTAGTAGCGGTTGAACCTGCAGCATGTCCATCCCTGACACGAGGCAAATATGCCTATGATTTCGGAGACACCGGAAACATGACTCCCCTTGCTAAAATGCACACACTTGGTTCAACTTTTGTTCCGCCGGGATTCCATGCCGGCGGGCTGCGTTATCATGGAATGGCACCTTTGATAAGTCATCTGAAGGAGCTTGATTTGCTGGAAGCGTATGCATATCATCAGAACACCTGCTTCGAGGCTGGGGTAACGTTTGGACGTGAGGAAGGAATTCTTCCTGCTCCGGAAGCAAACCATGCAGTAAAGGGTGCTGTCGAGGAGGCACTGCGCTGTAAGCGTGAAGGGAAGTCTGAAACTATTCTCTTCAACCTTTGCGGACATGGCCATTTCGATATGCAGGCATACTCAGATTATTTTAGTGGTAATCTTGAAGACCGAAACTATGATGAGCAGGAACTTGCTATGGCTCTTGCAGGTCTTCCATCTGTTGCTGCCTGAAGAATTGTTTTACAAAGTCTGAGTTTGCACTGTCTTTATCATCAATTGTTGAGGTTCCCTGCATTGGAAATTAATCTTAAACAGATTATCAGCAAATATTTCAAGCTTATTGATTTACCCTGATCAAAGTGCTGGATGTTTACAGCATCACTGATTTATCAATATCTGTTCTGCTTCAAGAAACTTTTCAATAAGAAGAACTCTTTTTGAGCCAAAAACACATCAACAAATATTCTCAAAAATTAACTGCTTCTGAATTAGTTTAGCTATGATCAGTAAACATTTTCATCGTAAATGAGAATCACTATATTGAAAGTGCTAAGACACTTATCTGCATTACTGTGCTTATGGATTTTTTTCATCCCGATAATCCATGCAGCAGAACCTGCATTTGTGCGTGAAAGTCTGCGTGCTCGTGGAATGGGCAATGCTTTTACTGCAGTGGCTAATGATGAAATGCTGTTCTTTTATAATCCTGCAGGTTTGCGTTCAGTAAATTACAATATCTATGAAATATTTGGAGCAAATTTTTCATGGAACGACAACACCATAAATCTGGGAAAATCAAGCAGTAAAAGTTCCACCCTTGGAGATATTGCAGGCAGAAAAATTTATGTTGAGAGTAACCTTGGTTTGCTGAGTCATGTCAATTCCAGATTCGGCTGGTCATTATTTCAAAATGCATTGGTTGACATACAAGTAAGGAATCCTGTATTTCCTTATTTGGAAACAAGAGCATTTTTTCAGGCCGGGCTTGCGGGCGGAATGGCATGGAGTTTCTTTGATTATCAGCTTGATCTTGGCCTGGGGGCAAAGCTGGTGCAAAGAGCGGGAATTGATACAAAGTTTCAAGTGTTTGATGAGGCCATGGTTGAAGCAACTGAAAAAAATACTTACACCAAACTGCGTAAGAAATTTTCTAATAAAGCAGCATTTGCCCCTGACGCCGGAGCCATCTATCACTTTGATGGTGTGCATAACATGGAGCCCCAGGTTGCGATAAGTCTGCAGAATATCGGCGGACTTGATTTTGAAAATGCCGGGAAAGTTCCGATGACCATGAACATTGGGATGAGCACCGAGTCTGAATTAGCAGGATTTGATCTAATTTTTTCCGTGGATTACCATGATTTAACCAACGCACAGAAACTTGTTTCCAAGGGGAATGTAATTTCAGAAAGAAACATTAAAATAGGAGCAGAAATTGGCTGGAATAAATTGTTTAACGGCCACCATCTTTTCTCTTTTAGGGTAGGGCGTAATGGACCTTATAACAGCCAGGGCGCTTCACTTAATTTATTTGGTTTTAAAATTGATTATGCCCGATATAATCAGGAAATCGGCGGATTTTCAGGTGAGCTGATGGATAAACGTACCAGCTTACAGGTTTCACTTATATTTTAATTGCAATCATTATAAAACCGGGAAACCAATGCGAAATAATTCCCTATTGATTTTAGCTGCATTTCTTATCTTGGTAGGCAGCTGCCGCACACAGGGCAGATTGACCTATTTGACATTTGAGCAAAGCTTCAACTACCAGGAGTTGACTTCCTCAATGGAGAAACTAAAAAATCAGTATGACAGTTCTATTCAGCAACAGGTCAGCGCTTTACGTGAAATACGTTATATTTCAAAGCATATTGGGGAACCGGGCAAACGTGAAATGGCGCTGCGTGCAGTAACATTTTTTGCTTTTGTAAGCGACGACGGAGATATACGTGACAGAAGTATTTCACGTCTGCATACGGTACTTGATGACCCTGAATGGCCTTCTCATTTAAAAATCACTGTAATCAACAGCATTGTTGATCTGGTTAAAGGCGAAATGGGTTTTCAGGAAAAACACGACGGAATGATCATGGTTTTTGGTGTTGAATCAGATTTGAGAAAAGATGCATTGAAATTTCTGCTGAACAAATTTGATGACCTCACACATGAACTTCAATACCATACCGTCAGCGCTTTGCACAGGCTCTTGCTCACTGCTCCAACACTGGAAAACTGTCCGGTAAACATTTGTGATGAAGATGTCCGTAAGAACCAGGAGGAATGGAATCTTGGAGTGGAAGTAAAAGTTGCAATTCCGGATAATGCTGACCCCAAAGCATTGGAAGCTGGCGCTTATGGGCCTTTAACCAAACGTGAAACGCTGGAGGAGCGTGAAGACTGGAATGAAGAAATGGGTGAACTTAAATTGGTCGTCTGGGAATGGATTGAAGATGCCCTGGATGATCAAGATGTCCCTTATTTGATTCAAGGCCGATTAATTAGATTTGCCGGAGAAATTGAGCATTTCTCATTAGAGGAAGAAAAGGCAACTGATTTTCTTGAACAAATTTCAGTCTGGGCAGAGAATGAGGATATTTCTGTTGATTTGAGACAACTGCTTGGCGCTTCAAGGGAAAAGGTTCAACTTTATGGATTCCCGGCGACAAAGTCACCGCAAATATCAAAAAAAATGTATGCCGGTATTCTAAATAGTCCCTTAAACTTTTTAGAAACCCATCTTGACGCAATACTGTACCAACAGTTTGAACGTCAAAAAAGCGGCTTTGATCCTGGAAAACCTGCAGCAATCGGATTAGCATTTACTTCTTTTGATGAGACAGACGAAGGCCAGCTGAAAAGGGAAATAATTCTGGAAAACGTTACCGAAGCACTGCAAAAAGGATTATTGATGGAAAGTACTAATCTGGCAGAACTGGTTTCTACTGCGACAGACAATACTCGCACTGAAACAGAGCTTGTGCCATTATTGAAACTTTCCGGGGCTTTGTTTCCTTCATTCGAGGCACAAAATCAAAATCCTCGTCCCTTGTTCGAAAAGCTGCTGGAAAAGGCTGAGGCTGCTGAAACCTTATCGGAGCGCAGACTATATATCAACGCGGTTCTCGATGGGGCTAAGATTTTTCCTGAAGAAGCAAATTTCACCCTTGCCAGTGCAAGTGAACAGGATGTAGTTACAAGTTATCATATTGACTCAACTCTGCAAAAACTGGAATAGACTTTTTAACAGCCAGCAGACCATGCATGAAATGAAACCGGTTAAACAAAAAAGTTTTTTCATGAATTCAATTACCAGAATTCTGGCCATTTTGCTGCTGCAGCTGGCGTTGGTTTCATGCGCCGACAAACAGGATTCAGGACAAAGTTGTGAGGTCCAGCTTGATGAACAAAAGTATAAAACTGTTGCAGATAATACCAATTGTTCAAATTACGAACGGGCCAGCGGCTACCTCGGGCAGGCTGGTGTATCATTTGGAAACTTTCTAAAAAAAGGTGCTTCAGACAACCTGACCAAAACTCTGGGTATTAAAAAACTGAGTTCTCCCACTGACTACACAACAGGGAACCGCGGATTCATCACAAAAGCACTTTGTTTAATTGGCGCAAATACCTTTCTTACATCCAGCCGCTGCAACAGCAGTTCAAGGACGCGGACAACAAATGAACTTGAAATATCAATGTTTGCCAATATTGCTGATTTTCTGTATCTCAATTATGGTGTTCTGGACAATGATTCAAACGGTACTATTTCCTCAACAGAAGGAGAAGCTTTCACAAAATTGAAAACTGATGGAATCAGTGTTGAAGGATTAGGAACAGGATTAGCTACTTATAATAATTTTGAGGTTGTGATTGGATCAAATCATTATGTAGCAAATAGCGATCATACAAAATGTGACCCATACATAGACAATTATACGTTCACTCCAAGTTCAAATACTTCTTGTGCAGCAAGAGCACTTTCACATGGAATATCCATAACAGAAATAAGGCCCATTTTCAAACTGGATAATATGACAGATGTTACAGCCGATGGTGATTTGCTTAAATTAGTTTCAATGGTAAGTGAACTTTCAATGATTTCAACCGCGCTTTCATCAGATTTTGAAGAACTTACAATCAGCTCTGAAAACAGTATCCGAAAGAGTCTTACTGAAGGACTGAGCAAACTTGATAATGGCGCCAAGGATAATAATCCAACTGCAGACCAGGCCTGCCTTGCAGTTACCTTATTTGATGTCATGTTTTTATTGGTTAAAAACGCGTCGGATAACAGCACCACGTCAACCGGGTTAAAAAGCGGCAATCTGATCAGCACAACTGATTTGATAAATGCTGTGGACAGCAGCTTAAGCCTGTTGCCTACAGGAGCTTCTGCTGTAATAAAAGCGCTCCCAATGAAATCAGCAAGAATTGTTTATGCCACAAACAGTCCGGCAACAACACATACAGACTCATACGAGGCCGCAGAAAGCAGTCTCTACAAGGCCATAAAGAATACACGCAGTCTTGGTATTGATGACAGTGTAAAAAGTGATGGAAAAGTCACATTCCGCGAATTAATATGTGTGGCTGAAAACTGATATGCGACAGATTGTTGCTTGTACCTTCCTGTTTTTCCTGCTTTCTCCTACTTTTTCTCTTGCCCAAAACACGCTGCTGGTTTTTTCAGGTGACTTGCGAGGAGAAATAAAACCCTGCGGATGCGCAGAAGAAGGAGACATGGGGGGACTGCTCCGCAGACTCACTTTTTTTAAAAAGCAGGATCCTCTGCATGAGAATCTTTTATATTTTGATTTGGGAAATAATTTTCCAGAACCATCCGAACAGGGCGATCTCAAAATTCGGCTCATTCATACAGCCCTGGAAAAATTAAGTCCGGAAGTTGTGCTGGTTGGTCCAAGTGAATGGCAAAACGGTCAGCACTGGCTTACTCCAGATATCCCTTACCTTCTCAGCAATCAAGATTCAAAATTTAATTTTTTAACTTCAAAAATTATTTCTCAGGGAAACCAGAGTCTCGTAGTATTTGGGTATTTATCTCCGGGTCTGGTTTATCAGAATAAAAACGAACTGCCTGCAATAATGCCTGTCAGTCCGGATTTATTGTCAGAGTGGAAGGAAAAAATTGGAAAAACTTCCCAAAAATTCCGGATACTTTTGTTTCGTGGTATATCAGATGAATTGGAAAAATTCAACAAGTCCGGACTGTTTGACCTGATTGTTACCGGCAGCAACAACAATGATGAATTAAAACAGGTTATGAAAATACAAGGAGGGTCCAGATACTTTCCCATGATCCCAACCAAAGGCCAGGGAGTCTTAACAGGAAAACTGACGCAATCCGGAAAAATCATTCCGGACAACCAGGAAAGTGTCCCGGACGGATTATCAGTTTCATGGCTGCGAGGAGATATTAAAGATGCTCCGGAACTGCTGGAAACATTTCGGAACTATGATTCCAAAGTAAAAGAGTTGTTTTTCAGTAATTTAGCACGAAAGGAAAAACATTTGATAGATTCTCCTTTTGTTGGAAATCAGGTTTGTGCAGCGTGTCACTCAGAGAGCGCTGCAGTCTGGAAAAACAGTCGTCATGCCGATGCTTTTGCCACACTGGAAAACGAAGGTAAACATTTTGATCCAGAATGTCTCGAATGTCACGTGGTTGGACTTATGCCCTGGGCTGCTCCCGAAAATGCTTCTGAAGCAGTCCGAAAATTTGAGGGTGGTAGAGGATTCCTTAGTTTACAGTTAACACCGCATTTAACAAATGTTCAGTGCGAAAACTGTCATGGCCCTGCCAAAGCTCACTTGGCTAACAGCAAAATCAGCCCCGCGATCAAAAACCCTGACTCAATTTGTGCTGACTGTCATCAAGGCAGTCACTCCCCATTGTTTGATTTCGAAAAATACTGGCCCAAAATCAAACACTGATCAAATACTCACTGGGTCAGGTCATCCAGCGGTCACGAGCTGATTTGGAAAGAGCAAGAAGTTCTATTAACTTTTCTTTATCATTGCTTTTAATTGTTTCCTCAAGCCCAGACAACACTTCATTAAAAGCACTGACCCGCGGAAGCAGTTTCTCCTGGTTTTCAAGAAAAATATCTGCCCACATTTGAGGACTAGAAGAAGCAATACGGGAAAAATCCTTTAGTCCGGCACCGGAAAGGCCCAGAGCATTCTGCGACTCATTGCTCGCGATTGCCTGTATGCAGGCGTACGCCAGAAGATGGGGCAGATGGCTGACTGAAGCAAACATCTGATCATGCGAATCTGCATCCATTTCAGACACTTCCGCGCCCAGTAATTCCCAAAATTTTCGGACAATCTGAACTGCATCATCGTCCGTATTTACAACCGGAGTAAGAATGCAGCGTTTTCCTGAAAACAAATTGTCCTGTGCCGCTCCCGGACCAAAATGTTCTGAACCGGCAATTGGATGTCCTCCAACAAAAAGGATTCCATCATACTCAGGAGAACACATCATGTTCAGAAGTGGAGATTTTACACTGCCTGTGTCTGTTACAATTGCTTTTTTGGAAATATGAGGAAGAATTTGAGGAAGAACTTCTGTAAAGGCTTTTACCGGGACAGCCAGCAAAACTAACTCTGCCTCAGCAAGTTTTTCGTCAGGCGAACCGGACAGGTAATCAACTAATTTCCTGGAATTGATTTCTTCGTGGTATTCAGCGTTATTGTCGTATCCCAGTATTTGCCGGGCTAATCCGAGGCGTCGCACATCTTTTGCGACTGAGCCACCAATCAGTCCCAGCCCCACAATGGCTATTGCTCCAAACGGGGGGTCTCCTGAAGCAGACATTTCTTAAGCTGAGCTTGTAGCAGCTGAAGTTCCCCCGCGCGGAACTAATTTAGTCAACAGAACTGCCACAGGACTAGCCACATAAATTGAAGAATATGTCCCGATTAAAATTCCTACCAGCAAGGCGAAGGCAAAATCGTGAATGATTTCACCGCCCAGTATAAACAAGGCCAGAACAACCAGCAGAGTGGTTCCGGAAGTAATTAATGTTCTGCTCAATGTTTCCGTGATGCTCAGGTTGATTGTTTCCTCTATGGATTTCTTGCGGTATTTCCCCAGGTTCTCCCGGATGCGGTCAAAGACGACAATAGTATCATTCAGCGAATATCCCACCACAGTCAACAATGCAGCAACAACAGTTAATGAAAATTCTTTCTCCAAAATGGAAAAGATCCCTACAATAATTAACACATCATGAACCAAAGCTACTATCGCGCTGATTCCCTGGCGCCACTGAAAACGAATTGTTATGTACAGCAGAACCAGCCCCAGTGCTATCAGAATCGCCTGCACCGCGCTGATTTTCAGTTCATCACCCACTTTCGGTCCAATTGATTCAATACGGCGTATTTCTAATTTTTGATGTTGAGGCTCAAGTATTTTGCCTAATTCTGCAGTCAAATGCTCGCCTGTTCCAAGCGGACTGTCAATTGGAAGTCCAAGCAGTATTTCCTGATCAGTGACATCACCAAAAGTCTGAAGAACCACATTCTTCATATCATGTTCGGCAAACAGTTTCCTCAGCTGATCAAGATCCGGCTGAGATGTAAACTGAATCTGCACATTGGTTCCTCCTCTGAAGTCGATACCGTATTTTAACCCTTTATGTAAAGCAATCGACACTACGCCTGCCAGTATGAGTACAGCTGAGATGATTGCCGCAATACGCCGGTAGCCGAGGAAATTTATAAACTGACCTTCTTTAAAATTTATAAACTGCATTGTGTTATTGTTAGCTGAAAAACTGTTTCTGCATCATTCAGATACTTAGTGAACGCAATTTTGTCCGTCTCAAATAAACAAAATCAAAAAAGAAACGAGTCACTACAATTGCTGTAAACATGCTTGCAATTATTCCAATGGAAAGTGTTACGGCAAAGCCTTTGATAGGTCCTGTGCCAAATTGCAGCAGAGCCAGTGCGGCAAAAAGTGTAGTGACATTCGCGTCCAAAATAGTACGGAAAGCTTTTCCAAAACCTTCCTGGATGGCAGCTCTTGGGTTTTCAGTCCGTTTGATTTCTTCTCTTATTCGCTGGAAAATCAAAACATTTGCGTCTACTGCCATGCCGATAGTCAATACGATTCCTGCCATACCCGGAAGGGTTAGTGTGGCTCCAAAGGCTCCAAGAACAGAAATAATTAATATAATGTTGAAAATCAGTGCAACTGCTGCAAAAACTCCTGCAAGACGGTAATAGACAAGAATGAAAATTAAAACAAGGACACTGCCGATCAACAATGAATTCAGCCCCTGATCTACTGAATCTTCTCCGAGGCTTGCTCCAACTGTACGCTCCTCCCTGATTTCGATGGGTGCAGGTAATGATCCGGAGCGCAGAACAATCTTTAATGTATCTGCTTCTTCAACAGTAAACTGTCCGGAAATTGAGGCTTCTCCTCCGGTTATTGCTTCACGTATAACCGGGGCAGACTGCACTTTATCATCCAGCACAATTGCCATGTTTCGTCCCACGTTTCTACGCGTGATTTTGGCAAACTTGTCCGCGCCAATAGAATCGAATGAAAGTGAAACATAGGGCCTGTTATCCTGGGGATCAATACGTACTCGTGCGTCCCTGATAAACTCACCTGTCATCAGGATTTTCTTCTCCAGAACATAAGGCCTTTTGGAAATAAGTTTGTTAGTTGTCTTGTCCCAAACCTCTTCATATTTGACAACTTCTGAAATCCTGTTATAGCTGTCAGGAGTGGCATTATTATTAACCAGTTGAAACTGTAGAACTGCTTGAGGACCAATCAGTTCAATCGCACGATCTCTGTCTTTTAAGCCGGGAAGCTGGATTACAATGTTGTTTTCGCCCTGCTGCTGCAATGATGGTTCACTGATGCCCAGGCTGTCTATGCGGTTGCGCAGTACTTCAAGCGCCTGACTTACAGCGTTTTTACGAATAAGCTCAGCTTCCTCCGCCCTGAGTTTCAGAAAAGTCAGATCATCCTGTTTATTCTGATCAAACTGCACCAGAAAACGATCATAAGGTGACTTCTTCAAATCTACTTTTTTTCCTGACTCCATCTCTACAATCAAGGAGTCAACAGTTTGACGCACCTCAACAAAATCGACCTGTTCATCAATCATCAAATCTTCAAGTTCTTCTGCAGTACGGCGAAGAATTTCTTTGACCGCGTCATCAGCTTTAATTTCAATGTCAAGGTACATCCCTCCTTGTAAATCCAGGCCAAGATTAACCTTATTTTCCACAGTCTGTGGATCAACCCCTGTTTGATACGCCCTGTAGGTTGGAAACACGTAATATAGAGCGGCAAGCAGCACAATCAGGATGATGCCACCTTTTAGTTTAATGTCCATGATTATTGATTAAAATATGCTGAGTTCAAGATAGGGCAGGCAGAAAAATAATAAATCAGATTACAGTAATTTAGTTTGAAAATCTGGAAGACAAAGTAAAACTCCTTTTTCAGGAAAAATATTGTTCATTTTTTAATCGTCTGTTTTTTTCTTTTTTGCTTTTTTTCCCTTTTTGTCTTCTATCTCTTCTTTTACCTCTTCATCATCAATGTCACCTCCGGCTTTTTTGTCTGTCCGGGCAACCTGTTGCCTCTCTAACTGAATTTGAACCTTGCTGGCAATCTCCAAAGTAACCCTGTCATCTCCTACTTTGACGATTGTTCCAAATATCCCACCGTTGCTGACAACTTTGTCACCCTTTCTCAGACTGTCCACCATTCTCTGGTGCTCTTTCTGCTTTTTTTGCTGAGGTCGGATTATCAGAAACCAGAATACTCCAAGTATTAAAACAAGTGGAATAAACTGGAAAAAAGGACTACCCGAGGCTGAGTCAGCTGACTGGGCATACGCGACTGAATAAAAAGGAAACATTATTTATATCCTGTTGAAGTGAATCAGATTGTTTAACCGTAGAAGTCTATCATTAAAGTGAGAATATTTCACGTCAAAATACATTCTTTTTAAAATATTTCCTTTTGAAACAAAATAATTTTACATAAAGAAGCTAGTTTTTTTCTTTCAATATATTGAAATATTTGAAATTATTAAAGCATTATATGAATTGTCTTAATTATCTTAAATATTTTTAGACTCCTTAGATTGTCCTTGGATGCAGGTGGGCATACCAGCGAAATTCAAGTTTTTTGAAGAGCCCGACAATGATGAAGGTCACACAAAGGTAAAAAAAGCCTGCAGTGATAAACGACTCAAAGGGCACAAAATATCTGGAATTCACAATTTTTGCCGCGCCAAACAGGTCAACAATGGTAATCACACCGGCAACCGCGCTCCCATGAAGCATGAAGATAACTTCGTTGCCATAAGCCGGAAGGGCTCTGCGAAAAGTCCCTGGAAGAATAATACGCCGATACAGAGTTGTTTTTGACATCCCACAGGCGCGTGCAGCTTCAATTTCCCCAAAGGGAGTTTGCTCTATTGTTCCTCGCAGTATTTCAGCCGTGTATCCTGCAGTGTTGAGCGCGAAGGCAATAAGCGCGCACCAGTATGCTTCCTTGAATACAATCCATATAACACTCTCACGGATGGCCTCAAACTGGCCCATTCCATGATAGATCATGAACATTTGCACCAGCAGCGGGGTGCCTCTGAAAAAGTAGATGTAACTTTTTGGAGGAACACGCAGCAAGATGTTTTTTGAAGTGGCAAGCAGAGCAATGGGCAGGGCCAGAAAGAAGCCCAGAACAAGTGCCATTAAAACCAGTTGAATAGTAACCCACAACCCCTCAAAGTACAGTGGAATGTTACTGAAAATAACTTCGTAGTCCATCATGCACTCCGTACACCTATGCTGAAACGGCGGTTCACCCAGCGAAGTCCAAGATCGGAAACACCTGTGATTACCAGAAACAGCATGGCTACAACAAGGTAGAAGGTGAAAGGCTGACGGGTGGCGCCTCCGGCCATTCCGGCCTTGAAGACCATGTCCTGCAAGCCGATCACGGAAACAAGCGCAGTGGTTTTAGCAAGCACCATCCAGTTGTTCCCAAAGCCGGGCAGGGCATGCCGCACCATCAATGGCAGAGTGAGCCGCAAAAACACCTGACTGCGCTTCATTCCAAATGCATAGCCGGCCTCTATTTCTTCTTTTGATACTGCAAGGATACCCCCCCGAAAGGTTTCTGTCATGTATGCGCCAAAGATGAACCCAATGGTGAGGGTGCCGGCGACAAATGGACTGATGTCAATGTATTCCCACTCAAGAGCATAGCCGATATCATTCACCAGCATCTGCCCCCCAAAATAAACAACTGTCATTAACACCAGGTCAGGGATACCTCGGATGATGGTGGTGTAAACTGTTGCCGCTCCGCGGGCAAGCCGGTAATTTGATAACTTGGCAAGGGCACCGATCATACCCAGCACAACTGAAATTACCAATGAAAGCAGTGCCACCTCCACGGTCAGCAGCATGCCCTCCAGAATCATTGGGAAGTAGCCGTGCAGGTTGAACACTGAAGGTTTTGAATGGAGATTTAAGGAATCGCCGCGAAACAGTAAATGTCCCGCGACGATATCAAAGGCAGGTTTAGTTGCCGTAAATGTCTATATTAAAATACTTGTCGTTGATTCGCTTGTATGTACCATTGGCACGAATCGCGTCAATGGCATTGTTCATCAACTGATGGAGTTTTTTGTCACCTTTGCGCATGGCAATACCGGCGCCTTCCCCAAAGTATTTCGGGTCAGTGTAGTTTGGCCCCACAAATTCCCATCCGCTGCCTTTGTCTGTTTTCAGGAAACCATCATCCATGGCGATGGAATCTGCCAGCAGTAAGTCCACCCGACCGGCGACCGCGTCAAGATAGGCTTCGTCCTGAGTGCCATAACGCTTGATTGTAACTGAATCTCCAAACTCCGCAGTAATGAAGTTGTCATGTGTTGTGGCACGCTGAACAGCCACTACTTTGCCCTTCATGCCGGACTTTGAAATAGCAATTCCGGAACCCTTTTTGCGGGCAAACTTTGCTGGTGTGTTGTAATACTTCTTGCTGAAGGCAACTTTCTTCTTGCGTTCCTCAGTGATGGACATCGAAGCGATTATGCAATCATACTTGCGGGCCAGCAGTGCAGGGATAATTCCGTCCCAGTCCTGGGGAACCAGTGTGCAGGTTGCTCCTATTTCAGCACAAATCGCTTTGGCAATATCAATATCAAATCCCACCAAAGTACCATCAGCCTGTACCGAGCTGAAGGGAGGATATGCACCTTCCACCCCAACACGTATTTTTTTCCACTCCTTGGCAGAAACAGTCGATACCAGTGTAAACAGAACCAGCATGGACATAATAATTATTTTTTTCATAGTATTTCTCCATTTGAAATTAAAATGACCGGGATAATAGAAAAAATATACCCCAGCATTAAGTCTTAATGACTTGCTCTGTTTCGACATGTTTGGAAACAAACTGTCGAAACCGATCTGAAGAGGGGTTTTTGAATACTTCAGAAGGCGGCCCCTCTTCTTCAATACTGCCTTCATGAAGGAAAACAACTCTTGACGAGACATCCTCTGCAAAACCAATCTCATGCGTGACCACGATCATGGTTCGCCCTTCTTCGGCAAGATTCCGCATCACCTGCAAAACTTCTCCCACCAGTTCCGGATCAAGCGCGGAAGTCGGTTCATCAAAAAGCAGCATATTCGGTTCCATGGCCAGTGCTCTTGCGATTGCCACCCGCTGCTGCTGACCTCCGGAAAGGTGAGCTGGATGGTAATGCATCCTGTCGTGAATTCCGACCTTATGCAAAAGGGCTTCTGCCCTTTCAACAGCTTCATTTTTTGGTATTTTGAGAACATGCACCGGAGCTTCGATCACATTTTCCAATACCGTCATGTGTGACCACAGATTGAACTGCTGAAAAACCATTCCCAGCCGAGTCCGGATTCGCTCCACCTGTTTCATGTCTTCCGGAACAGTGACTCCGTTGCGATCCTGCTTCATACGGATCAACTCACCGCGCACATAAATTTTGCCGCTGGTGAGAGTTTCCAGCATATTGATGCAACGCAGAAAAGTACTTTTACCGGAACCGCTGGCCCCCATCATTGCGATTACATCACCTTCATGAGCTTCCAGTGAAATGCCTTTAAGAACTTCATCACTTCCGAAGTACTTATGCAGATCATCCACAACAAGGGCAGCGTCGCCGTTATTCAAAATATCCTCTGATGATGCAATTCCTGATTAGAACAGTCCGGAATTGAATTAACAATTTTTACTGGATTCAGGAAGAACTGGAAAAGATTCTCACAATTCACCAATACATCATAACTCAATATGGAGAATAGTAAAGCAATTTAACAAGTTAGGCGGGGGTTAGCAAAAGGTTTCTGGAAAAACAAAAAAGAAAATTTATTTTAATTTAATGACTAGTTTGCTTTTATTTAACTGAGGAAAGAATACTCAAAATTTTCAGGCTGAGTTCCAGTCAAGAACAACTTTGCCTGAATTGCCTGAGAGCATCGTTGCAAAACCTTCCTCAAAATCATCAATGGGAAAGCGGTGGGTGATGAGGGGTGACAAATCAAGTCCGGATTGAACCATTGCAATCATTTTGTACCATGTTTCAAACATCTCGCGACCGTAAATACCTTGAATTCGCAGCATTTTGAAAATAACTTTATTCCAGTCAATATCAAATCCTGTAGATGATAAACCGAGTATGGCAATCTTTCCTCCATTATTCATTTTATCAATCATGTCCCGGAAGGCTGGTGCGGCCCCGGACATTTCCAAACCGATGTCAAATCCTTCCTTCAGTCCAATTTTCTGCATCACTTGCTGCAAATCTTCCTTCTCGGCATTAACCACATATTTTAGTCCTATTTTTTCAGCTAGTTTTAGCCGTGCAGGGTTTATATCAGTAATAACTACTTTTCTAGCTCCTGCTCTTTGGACAACCAAAGCCCCCATGATGCCGATTGGTCCGGCGCCTGTGACAAGCACATCTTCTCCAACACAATCGAAAGTTAATGCCGTGTGAACAGCATTACCAAAAGGATCGAATATAGCAGCAATTTCATCATCTATATCTTCCGGAATCGGCACAACATTGTCTTCCGGAAGTCTCAGATATTCAGCAAATGCTCCCGGCAAATGAACACCAATTCCAAGTGTGTTACGGCACAGATGCCCCCTCCCTGCTCTGCAATTCCGGCATGTTCCACAAATGATATGTCCTTCTCCGGAAATTCGCTGTCCCACAATGTACTTTGTAACTGCCGTGCCTGTTTCCACAATTTCACCAAAAAACTCGTGTCCCACAACCATCGGTACAGGAACAATGTTGGAAGTAAATTCATCCCAGTTCCATATATGAATATCTGTGCCGCAGATGGCTGTTTTTTTGACTCGCACCAAAACATCATTTGGACCTGTCTCAGGAACAGGAACCTGTTCCATCCAAAGTCCCGGTTCGGGCTTGGCTTTTACTAAAGCTTTCATTGTTTTATTCATTTGATAATCCCAAGTTTGTGTCCAACTTTTTCAAATGCCTGAATTGTATGCTCTAAATCTTCTCGACTGTGCGCGGCAGACATTTGAGTTCGAATACGAGCTTGTCCTTCAGGAACAACAGGGAAGGAAAAACCTATTACATAAACACCTTCATTCAGCATGAGTTCAGCAAACTTTTGAGCCAGTTCAGCATCACCAAGCATCACCGGAATAATCGGATGTCCTGCTCCGACAAGTGTAAAGCCAAGGTTTGATAATTCCTCCCTGAAAAAAGCCGAGTTTTCAAATAATTGCTGCCGAAGTTCCGGACGAGACGCTATAATTTCAAGAACTTTGATTGATGTTGCGGTGATTACGGGCGCTAATGTATTGGAAAACAAATAAGGCCGTGATCGTTGACGCAGCCATTCCACTATCTCTTTTTTCGCACTGGTGTACCCTCCGGAGGCGCCCCCGAGCGCCTTGCCAAGCGTTCCGGTTAAAATATCCACTTTGTCTGAAACACTGCAGTATTCCGGAGAACCGCGCCCTCTTTCGCCCATCACCCCAACAGCATGGCTATCGTCAACCATCACAAGAGAATCATATTTTTCCGCAAGATCGCATATTCCTTTTAGGTTGGCGATAATGCCGTCCATGGAAAATACTCCATCCGTGGCAATTAGTCTAAACCTTGCGTCTGACGCTTCTTTCAAACATCTTTCCAAATCCCGCATGTCGTTATTCTTGTAGCGAAAACGACTCGCTTTACATAAACGCACACCATCAATGATGGACGCGTGATTCATGGCATCTGAAATTATGGCATCTTCCTGCCCCAAAAGTGTTTCAAACAATCCCGTGTTTGCGTCAAAACATGAAGAATAAAGAATCGTATCTTCGGTCCCAAGAAACTCTGATATTTTTAATTCCAATTGTTTATGCGAATCCTGTGTACCACAAATGAAACGAACAGAGGCCATCCCATAGCCTTTTTTGTCAAGTGCGTTTTTTCCTTCCTCAATAAGTTCGGCGTCATCAGCAAGTCCCAGGTAATTATTTGCACAGAAATTCAGTACATTGTCTCCGGGGAATACTGAAATGTTCCCTGATTGCTGAGAAGTTATGATACGCTCAGATTTATATAGTCCAGCGTTTCTTACAGACTCAAGTTGTTCACTGAGATTGTCGTAAAAATATTTACTCATGGTATCTGTAATTGTTGTGAATCATTTCTCTCAAACATGATGCAGTTATCATAACTATGAAAATGGCGACCCTTAATTTCAGTCACTTACAAGTTTATGGATTCCCGATCCCTGATCAGGTCGAAGACAAGATTCTCGGGAATGACATTTAATTAGGATACTATCACACAGAATGAATCAAGTTTAATTTGAAAGCGTGGGAGTTGTATTTTTGTTCAAATGAATTTGCCATGAAACACTTTCTGCAGATATTTCGAAAACAGCTGTGGCCAGTGTAAACGCATAATCGTCAACACCATCATTGGGACGGCGATAGATGGAAAGTCCTTTTGAGCGATGATGGAAAAGAATTGATTTGGCATCTGCAGAAGTTGATTCTGAGAGCAGTTTTTCAGACATTTGCTGTCGAAATTCAGAAGAAGCAGTCACAGTTTGCGAAACTCCGTAAAATTCTTCATCCAGCAAATGATTGGCATGTGTGGTGGGAGAATCAATTTTGTTGACCACACAACCGCTTGGGGGCGCTTCAACCGAAAGCAAACTCGGCCCTGACGGTTGACCGAGAGAGTGATGAAACCCTCCTGCCCTGTCCCTGCGTTTAAGCAGCATCAGTGCTTCTTGCATAGTTTTACAATCTAAAATTGCTCGGCAGATGAAGTGGCGTGGAACTCCGGATTGAAGATCATCTGTCCGGATATTATTGATAGTTTGAACCAGGCCATGAGCATTAATTGAGAAAGTATGTCCAGGCAGCATACCAGGATAGTGAAAGGCAGAGAATTCCTGACCTTCTACCGGATGTACGGTGAGCCAGCTGCAATGACCATTCAGTTCCGGTGGTCCGTCCTCGTTGTGGGCAATAATTGCGTTGTTTCCATTGTCAGCAGGATAAAGAATTGTTGTGCAGCCTTCCGGTACATTTTCAGGAGATTCCGGAATTGAATCTTCCAATAAAGGCAAATCACCGCGACAGTTCCAGATAAGCAGTGTCTCATAATCAACCTGTGCACCTTTTGCCATGCCTTCTAGTTCCAGAACATATTCCGGAAAAACCTTTCTTGCTGCCGCATCAAGCCCTTTCAAATAATTGCTCCCACTGTAAACTTGCTGAGCAGCTTTAAATTCAAAAAGTTGCAAAATCTGCTGATGAATAGATACCGCGTCCTTTTGGCCAATAGCAAAACCAATTTCTTCCGGGGTCCCGGAGACATGAAGGGTTTCAAGTTTTTCCAATGATTTATGTAGTCCAGGGATTTGAGTAAGCAAATGATATAGCGAAAAAATTAATGCTTACCAAACTGATTATTAGCTGCCTGCGCTGGCTAAAACAGAATTAAGCAGCACATCTGCTCCTGCAGCAACCTGTTCAGGTGAGGTGTTTTCTGCTTCATCGTGACTTAGTCCGTTATCGCATGGAATAAATATCATCCCTGTAGGTGCAACGTCATTTAGATAACAGGCGTCATGTCCTGCCCCGGAAACAATGTCTCTATGACTGTAACCAAGCGATTGAGCAGAATTCCTGACAATATTGATACAGTCCTGGTGAAATTCAACGCTGGGATTTATTTGGACAATTGAAAACTCATTCTCAAGACCTTCAGAAGAGCAAACAGTATTAACTAAATTTTTCAGATCCTCATTGAATTGCATCAGCTTTTCCTGATCCGGATGCCTTGTATCTACTGTGAAGAATACTCTGCTTGGAATTGTATTTATTGAAGAAGGATAGGTTTCCAACCGTCCAACTGTACAGACTGCAGTTGAATGTTTTCGAATGATTTCACGCAGTTCGGTAATAATTATGGAAGCTCCCATCATTGGATCCCTGCGGTAATTCATGGGTGTAGTGCCTGCATGTGAACCTTGTCCGTGCAACGTGATGTGATTCCAGACTGCTCCCTGACCTCCTGTTACAACACCTATGCTTGTGTTTTCATTTTCAAGCACAGGTCCCTGTTCAATATGCAATTCATAATAAGCATTGATCGGAAATGTTTCACAGGGGACAGATCCAAGCTGACCTGTTCGACGCAATTCATGTTCAACAGTGATACCGTCAGGATCCTGGTTTGCATATATTTCCTCCTGTTTCAAAACTCCCGCAAACACTCCTGATCCCATCATGGCCGGGGGGAAACGGGCGCCTTCTTCGTTGGTCCAGACTGCAACTTCAATAGGTGATTTTGTTTCAATCCCATAATCGTTTAATGATCGAACAACCTCCAGCGCTCCCAGCACCCCAAGAATTCCATCAAATCTGCCCCCAGAGGGCTGCGTGTCAAGATGGCTCCCGGACAGGACTGGAGGTGCATCCGGATTCTTTCCATTACGACGGGCAAATATATTCCCCATCGTATCCTGACGAATAGTGCAACCTGCTTCTTCGACCCATTCCCGGAAAAGACTTCGTCCTTCAATGTCTTCATCTGTAAGCGCGAGTCGCCGATTCCCTCCACGTTCTCCCGGACCAATTTTTGCCATTTCCATCAGGGAATTCCAAAGTCGTTCCCCATTTGCTTTTAATTTCATTTCATCCTCTTTTAGTAAATCCACACCGGACATTTATTCAAGCAGCGCAGATTGAATTTTGATTTCAATATCAATCTTGTTGTTTGTTAAAGGGTTTCAAGTCTTTCACTATTTAGAATAAACCTCAAATGATTACAGCCATAAATCTGAGCATGCCTTATTAGCAAAAATAATTCAGGTTCACAGAGGGTTGATATCTGGTAATTTGATGGTATTTCAAACAATTCCTTCATGATTCACTCCTTCATAAAAAACAGTTCCAATTTGAAGAACCTCAAAATTATCAAATTTGAAAGGATTGTCTCTGGGAAAACCAATGAAAATGAAGTTATTCAGGAAAACTCAAAAATTTTGTTCCTGTAACAGGATTCACTGAGGAGACAGGGCCCGGTAAATCAACCCTGCAATTTCACTCTCAAGCGGAAATGAAAGCATCCCCATCACCGTGTAACCCAGCAACCAGGGCATCAGGTAAAACCGCAGCATGTAAAAAAACCAGGCGACATAGAGGGGAATCAGAGCAGGCAACAGAAAGCCCGGAGTGACTGGAGCAAAAAAACGGAGCAAAGGATTGGTGGAGCGGACAAAGAAACGCATGAAGAAAAAGGACGAATCTTCAGGAAGAAAAAACCCCATCGCCGTTCGGCCGATCAATGTCCACATCACTACCCCGGAGACATAATCCAAGGCAATGACCCAAAGCGGAAAAACTTCCGACACAGGGTCCATCGATACAACTTAATCAAGGAGTTAAATATTTTCCCGGGGCAGGAACCCCGGGAAAAATAAGTTTTCTGGATCAGTGAGTTGCCGCAAGAACGGTTTCACCCTTCGGAATTCTGACTGCATCAACCATTTTCTGGGTTGCTTCATCAGGTTCTTCCGTAGCAAGGCTGACAACAATCATAACCACGAGGTTAACTGCACAGCCTATGATACCAAATCGGAGGTGATCAATACCTATCCAAGGCTCCATTCCTCCCCAACGTACCATGTAGAGATACCAGGTTCCTGCAAGGAATCCACACAACATTCCAGCTATGGCTCCTTGACGATTGGCACGTTTCCACCAAACACCCAGAACCAGAGGAAAGAACAACCCCGACATGGCAAAGTCGAAAGCCCAGGCGACCGCACCAAGGATGCTGGTCAATTTCAGACTCGCAACAAAGGCACCTGCGGCACCAAGGACTACGAGCAGAACACGGGCGACGACCAACCTTTTCGCAGTTTCTGCAGTAGGATCGATGATCTTGTAGTAAAGGTCATGGGAAAGAGCATTTGCAATTGCCAGCAGCAGTCCATCGGCTGTTGACATCGCGGCTGCCATTCCACCAGCAGCAACAAGTCCTGAAATTACGTAGGGAAGTCCTGCAATTTCGGGGGTCGCCAGGACCACGATATCCCCACGCATAAAGAACTCGTTGATTTGCAGTATTCCATCCCCGTTACTGTCGGAAATTGCTAGAAATTTGACTGCACTCCATTTCTGGACCCAATCAATGGCATTCACTTCGGCAATTGCTTTACCAATAATCCCTGTTGCAAGGTTCGGATCAAGGATCTGAAGCTTGGTAAAGGTCGCCAGAGCCGGCGCGGTGAAATACAGAAGGAAGATGAAAAACAATGACCATCCTACTGAACGTCTGGCACTCTTCACCGAAGGGGTGGTGAAGTAACGCATAAGAATGTGCGGAAGTGACGCCGTTCCGGCCATCATACAGAAAGCAAGGGTCACGAATTTCCAGGACGCCATTACACCGCCGGCCGCTACGAATGGCACAGTCAGCGCCTTGAGGCCGGCAAAAGACTCCGTTGGTTTAAGCACCCCTACCTGATGCAGTTGCTCCAGTTCCGTGACTCTTTGCACCGCATCACCATAAACCAGTTGCGGGATAACTCCAAAACCCTGTTTGTTAGACATCCAGATAACCGGAATGAGATAAGCGATGATCAGAACGATGTACTGAGCAACCTGAGTCCAGGTCACAGCCCTCATCCCACCGAGCATAGAGCAGAGCAAAATACCTAATAATCCAAACCAGACTCCAACTTCAAAAGGAACCTGCAGGGCCCTGGATGCAATAGTTCCGGTCGCATTGATCTGTGCTGTCACGTAGGTGAAGGACGCCACGACCAGAACGATCACGCCAAACAAACGTGCCAGATTTCCGCCATAACGCGTTCCAATAAAATCCGGTACCGTATAGCAGCCGAATTTACGCAGATAAGGTGCCATCAAAGAAGCCACCAAAACATAACCACCGGTCCAACCCACCAAAAAGGCGAGATATCCATGACCGCCAAAATAAATGCCGCCGGCCATTGCGACAAAAGAAGCTCCGGACATCCAGTCCGCTGCTGTAGCCATTCCGTTGAACAAGGACGGAACCTGACGTCCAGCCACGTAATAGGCTTCCACTTGCATTGTCCTTGAAAGCCAGCCGATTCCCGCATAAACACAAACGGTAAATACGATGAACAGAATTCCAATCGTTTCGGCGCTTAAGCCCATCTGTTCAAGGATTGCCATCAAGATGATGAAGGCAACAAAACCGCCCGTGTATAATCCATATACTTTAGGCAGCATATCAATAAATGACTTTTTTGTTTGTTCCATTCTTCTCTCCTTTATTCCTCTTCTGCTACACCATATTTATCATCAATCTTCTCCTGCTTGATCGTTAACACAACAATCAGGAGAACAAAGATGGCTAGAGAACCCTGTGAGGCCATGTAAAAGCCGAAGGGCCATCCAAAAAATGTAAATGAGTTAAGGGAATCCGCGAAAAAAAAGATTCCCATCGAAAAGATGAACCACAGGATTAATATCCATGTGGTCAGGCTGCGTGTTTCAGCCCAATGTTGTTCAAGTTCACTCATGAGCGCTCCTATCTGGTCTCTATCGGACCAAGGCACGATGAAAACCTCCCGCCGATCCATTTCTGCAGGAGAATTATCACCACTTGTTACAAAATACCCCCCCAATGGTATTTGAATTAAATTACTAATACAACAGTTTTATGAAAAATTTTGTAAATATTGTTAAAATGGCATTTATGCGCTTATTCCATGTAAATTATCAGATGAAATGTTAAAAAGATTGTTAAAACCTGTACTTCCATTAATGAAATTTTTAGGGAGTCAAAATCGAATTGACGAGCTTGAATCCCTAAAGTCTTTTGTTTCAAGCCGCTCCAGTTATGTGGCGCAGGTCAGTCTTTATGGATACCTTAAAGCTCGTGTCGGTACGCGGTATGTTTCTCTGATCAAGGATCCGCTTTTCGCATCCTCGATGAAAATCGCGCGTAACCGGATTTTTTTGGTCTGCCTGATGGATTTGACCCTTCATGTGCTGAAAACAATTCATGTCCGAAAACAACAGCATTTTCAAAATTTAGAACTATTTGCCAGTCATTTTTTTATCCAAACCCTGGCAAAAGTCCCTGAAGAGGTTTTTGAAAGCCTGGAACGCGAGGAAGTCATCCTGGAATTTGATAAACGCTTGAGTAGATATAATTGGTCCGGTTCTGTTGATTCACATGAATCTTTTTCCGGAAGCCGATCTGCACTGTTGGAATGGGCGCCTGTTGTGGAAGAATTCAGAATCCAGGACGAGGAAATCGTCTCGAATTCGATTCATTTCAAATGGCTGCGGGTCTGCCAGGAATTTGAACAACTGACGGACTTTGAAAAGATCAGGCTTGATGCGGACCCAGATCTACCTGATCCAGAGGAAGAAGTTCCGGTAGGTTCGTGAAAGACCCGGAATTGGGGTCATCCTCCAATGTTCGAGTCAGATATGGGTGAGAATTCCCAACCGATGAACCCTTCAAATTCCGTAAGTTTCCCTTTCTTCCGCAGTCTTACTCAACTACTCACCCAGAATGCCTCCTTCAGATCGGTAAACTCTGAAGATGATGAAGGTTTCTCCTTTTCCTTCTTCATCATATTCAAAGGTTTAATCTTACAAAAGGAACAAATGAATTTAAATAAAATTTCAGTGCATCCTTTATGTAGAAGTAATGGTCAGAATTTCCTCAGCAGTTGTTAAACCGTGCAGAATTTTATTCACACCATCACGCCGTAAAGTGATCATTTTTTCCTTCAATCCCTGCTTTTTTATTGACGCAGAATCGCTGTTTTCCAGGACAGTGTTTTTGATGCCATCACTCATTTCTAATAATTCGTGAATCCCTATCCGTCCACGATAACCGGTTCCACGGCATTTTTCGCATCCTTCTCCTTTATAGAACTTTTTCCCTATTTTCCGGAAGCTTTCAGCGTCAATCCCCAATTCCCGGAGTTGTTCCGGATGCGGTTTGTAACTTACTTTACATTCCGGACAAATACGACGTACCAGTCGTTGGGCAAGCACACCGATTATTGTTGATGAGACAAGGAATGGTTCAATACCCATATCAATCAGGCGTGTTATCGTGGCAGGCGCGCTGTTGGTGTGAACAGTGCTGAAAACAAGATGCCCGGTCAAAGCAGACTGAATGGCAATTTGCGCGGTTTCAGAGTCACGCATCTCTCCTACCATAATAACATCAGGATCCTGTCTCAACACCGATCGCAAAGCGTTTGCAAAGGTCAAACCGAGCTTCGGCTTTATTTCAATCTGACTGTAACCCGCAAGCTTGTATTCAACAGGGTCTTCGATGGTGATTACATTGCGTGCTTCATGATCAATTTCAGCCAGTGACGCGTAGAGCGTTGTTGTTTTTCCGCTGCCTGTGGGACCGGTAACAAGTATGATTCCACCGCTGCTGTGTACCAAATTCTCATATGGTTTCAGTATGTATTTTGCCAAACCCAGCTGTCGCAGATGCATCAATTTTTCATCCTGATAAAGCATCCTCATCACAATTTTTTCGCCGTGCACAGTCGGCGCTGTTGAAACCCTGATGTCAATTTTTCTACCCGCAATCAGCACCATTGAGCGTCCATCCTGGGGCAATCCTTTCTGGGCAATATCAAGTCTGGACATAACCTTGACGCGATTTACCACAGTCACATGCACAAGACGAGGAAAAACAGTTACTTGCTGCAATACTCCGTCAATACGATATCTGACAACCGAATCGCGTGGAGTTGGATCTATGTGAACATCGCTTGCTTCCTCTTTTGCCGCCTGCCAAAGCAGACTGTTTACCAGACGTTTAATTGGTTCTTCATCGGTCGCGTCCAATAAATCTTCCGGTTCCTCTACCGCCAGAATATTTTCATACGTTTCTTCTGAATCCAACTGGTCCACTGCTTCCTCAGTGGAGACAGAAGATTCGTCATAAGCACGATTAATCAAATCCAGCACTGCCTGCTTGTGTGAAAGAATCGGTTCAATGTGACACTTAAAATGCCTGGCCAGATCATCCAAAGGCTGTGACAGTGCGGGATTTTCAATGGCAACTTCCAATTTGTTTCGCTCTTTCTTCAGCGGGAAGAAGATATTTCTTTTTGCGTAACGTATCGGAATGAATTCAGTAAATTCCCTCACAACCGGAAAATCATTAAAATTCTCCCTGTACTCCAGTTCGTAATAGGATGCTAAAGCCTGTTGAAATACAGCTTCACTGGTGACTTTATGCTTAATCAATGCTTCTTTCACTCCGTCGGTGTTTTCACGGTAAGCCAGCATTTGCTCATGCAGCGGTTCCAGTGAATCCGGAGACATTCCGTACCTTTCTACTAATATTTCAACAACCGGGTGGTAGTTATTCATTTATAATTTTACTTCCGGATCAGCGTTTCAGTTCCAGGGTGATTGTTGTTTCACCGTCAATTTCCTTCAAAACAACCAAATTTTTAGCTATTCGCTTTACGTATACTTCATCCAGCCACTCTCCCTGCTGTACGAAATACTTAACTTTTTTTTCATCAATAAAAGCATAGCGACCTTCTGAAGTTTCAATAATATCCTCCAATTTCAGCATGCGGGATAATTGATCAGTTCTTGAAAAAACGGCTTTTTTTGGGGACGTTTTCTTAAGAGAACCTTTTGAAACTTTTGTCTGCTTTGGGACTTTCTTTTTTACAACCCGGGTTTTCTGCTTGTTTATCGATGGTGATTTAGAGGCCACAGAAGCAGATTTAGTCTGTGTTTTAATTACAGGCAGTAAACTGCGAAATGGATTATGTTTAGAATCTTTGGAATCTGTTTTGGCCGGAATGCAATCAGGTAAAATAATTCCTGAGGTTATAAAAAAGTAAAGTAAGACCGAAGCCCATAACCTTGTTCTAATAATCATAGTTTTTTCTTGGTTGCGATCAGTCCTAGTCTTTTGTATACCGACAAAATCATTTCAATTTTCAACTTTGGATCCCTCGATTCAGGGGTTGGATTTTCAACATGAAGCTTTTCCAGTACCAGCAATCTAGGGGCCTGTTTCAATATCTGCAGAAATTGCTGCAGTTGCACATATTTACCATTCAATTTCAAGTGAATATCCAAAGACTGATACAATGCTTGTGGGGTTTGTTCCTGCAAAGTTTGTTCTTCGAATATCAATCCATTATTCTGGATCGCTTTTGTGAGCCAGCGTAAAAGTTCCGCTCGCTTCCACTGAATTGGAAGCAGCTTTGTCAGAACACTTTCCCGCTCCTGCAAAGACTTACTGTCATAGACCTGTTCAGCTTTGATGTTGGCTGCTTTGACCTTTTTCAGGCCATTATTTATTTGTTCAATCTGGGCAAGCAATTGCTTTTGCCGATTCAATTCCGGAGCTAAAAAAAAGTTATGATACAGCAGAACCGCCAGCACTGCCAAAAGCCCGGCCAGTATGAATTGACGAATCCGTACACAAAAAAAATCTGTAAAAGTAATATTTGAACTTGGGTCTGAAGTCATGGCTCTCTTACTGAAAATTTCTTAATAGCGATTTTGCATGACTATTCGTTTCCTATAAAAAATGAATACTAAAGCAAATAACAGAAGCAGTATAACTACTGAAATGCCTGCATATTGGAGGGAATGAACAGGGACATTGCTGATCTTGAATTTCAGTTGATTTGAATCTGACACCTTGCTTTTCCATGCCAGAAATGTTGTTTCCTGCATGTTTTGTTTTCCAAAAAATATCAGCTGTTCGGACTTAATTTGCAAATGTCCTTCAGGTGTGAAGACAGACACTTTATCCAATGAATGGTTAAATTCCCTGTACATTGTCAAGCTTCCAAACCAGACAGCAAGATTATACTGAAATAATATCTGTGTGTTGCCAGGCGGGAAAACATGATTGATTACTAATTGACCACTTTCGATACTATAATCTATCGCATCTCCGGCTTTGCTTTGAATCATGTGGAATTTTTCCATTCCCTTTGGAAGTGTATGAACAAGGGGGCGAGGTCTTGTATCAATTCTATCTGAAGAGGTATTATTAAAAGACAATACCTCTGTCACTGTGACTGAACTTAAACCGGCTTCAATCACGAGTGAAACCTGGATAGTTTCCAGTTTGTTTACATCTGTGGAAATACCAGGAATAACAATGTCATTTTCCACGAATGTCTCTCCCGGTTTGATAAAAAAAACATTTGAACTGTATAATTTCCCATCTACTCGAGTACCCAGTTGATAGCCTGCCTGCAAATCTGCATTGACATTAGTAAATTCAAACTCCCCCTTTGTATTTGATTTCACACGGCCTTGTGGACCAACCGGTGTTACCTGACCTTCAGGATTCAGCACCAATTTCAATAAAACAACATTTAAACCTTTTTCAGGCATCTGATCAGCTGCAGGCAATCGTACTTTGCCTTTAACAGTAATGTTATTAGACTTTGCCTGATTTTCTGAAAAAACCAAATTGGGTATTGACAAAGAAAAAAGGATGATCGCAATAATTTTGCAAATAAGTAATCCTTGAAGATTTTTCCTGTGATGACGATGGCAGAAAAAAGCAGTTTTTGTTCCTGAAGCCTTTATCCTTTTCCCAAGCTGTTTCATCCTTGCGAAGCCTTTAGGGATTTAAGATATTGTGCAATCTCTTTTGCTTTTTGTTCAGCAACTTTTTGAATTTGTTTTAATTTTGCAGGCGAACGTGCTTTGGCAGCCAGCCGATAATGCATTAATGCGGAATTCCAGTTTTCCTTGCTATGATACAATGTCCCCAGTTCAAAGTGTGTCTGTACGTAAAGTGAAGATGTTTTTGGAATTTTCCTTCCGGACAGTTCTTTTAACCTCTTCAATGCAATATCCGGTTTGTTCGCATCACGGTCCAGTTTAGCCACCCAATATGCCGCCTGCAATTCCTGGGAAGTGGAACCTCCACCATCTGAACGCAAAAGCCATATTCTGGCATTTTTTGTTTGTTTGAGATTGAAAAACTGATGGTATCCTATCAGGTAAGCGTAAGCACGATACTCTTTCTTTGGACGGGTGGATTTCTTGAGAGCACTGTAAGCACGCTTGTATATATACACTAGAGAATTATAATCTTTTGTACGTTCATAAAGACGTTTCAATTCCCCAACTATTTGCAAAACAAGATCAATATTTTCATCAGGCACCTTCTTGAGCGCCCTTCTGTAGTAGCCTTTTGCACGTTTATAACCTCCTAATTTTTCGGCAGCGTAACCCTGGTCAATCTGAGCTTCTAAAGTGAGAGTCTTTGGTTTATTATAATGTGCAAGAAGAGCATAGGCATCAAGTATCCCATTATATTTTTCACTTCCGGATTTCTGGTTTTCTGCAAAAAGCAGAAACTGAAAATTTTCGTCATCTAATTTTCTTTTATTAGCTTTAACCTCCTTGTAAATTGCCTGCGTTACTTTAGACCATTCTTCTTTTTCAATCCATTTTTGGAATGATCTTTTTGCAAGAAAGGTTTTGATCTCTTCCTGCTTATTTTTTTCCTTTTCGTTTAGTGGTTTGACTTTCAAGGCACGTTGATAAAACTCAATGGATATTTCTTTTTTTCCCAGCTTCTCAGCGGCAGTGGCCTGGTCTATCAATGCATCCAATGTTTCGGACTGTTCCCTGTTATGTTTACGCAAAAGAGCATATGCTCTCAAGACTCCAGACCAGTTATCCAGTTTTTTTTCCGCAAACAGCAACTGAGAAAAACGCTGATCATCAAGAGTGGCACGGCCTGCCTTCACTTCTGTGCGAATGAAGGACGATAACCCCGCCCAATTTTCCTGTCTTGTCAGTTCCTGAAGTTGGCTTTCTGAGATGTATTTTTGGAGCTGAGCTAAATTTTGTTTGTCTTCCGGAAAGGAATTCTTCCAGCGCTCGTATATTATTTTTATCCTTTCAAGTCGCTGAAAATCCTGCCTCCGTTGTGAAGCAAAAATCCACAGCTTATAATATGGGATTGTCATTGCGGGAGATTTTCTTTCATAAACCCCTTGTAACTCCCAAGTTATTGACTTCCAGTCTTCAAGCTGTTTATGTGATTCAAGCAGCATGCGAATAGATTGTTCACGATATTTGTCAACTTCTCGAATTATGCGGAAATCTGCCCTAGCTTCTTCCCACTTTTGTTTATCAAAGAGACAACTGCCCCGCAAAAAAAGGAGATGCTGCCACTCTTCAACATTTGAATTTTTTGATTTTTTCAGATAACCGGGGTTTTGGTTCAACTCTGAGATTAACTTGTCACATTTCCCCTGTTCATAGTATTCAAGAAATAACTGAGTTTGAAATTCGTGACGATCACCAGCTGCTAATTTTGGATTATTTTTAACTTCATTAAGAAACTGCATGTACTTTTCTTCTGAGGCAGTATCCCGGTAAAGAGCCATTAATGTATGTAAAAGGTCAATATTCCCTTGAAATTCGGGGGCTTGACGAGCATTTTCAAATGCTGCTAATGCAAGAAAAGGCTGCTTAGTTTCAAGATAAAGGTAACCTAACCTAAGCTGGGTATCTGCGAGATGTTCACCAGCCCCATCGGCTAAATATTTTTCAAAGATCTTTATCGCCTTTTTTTTCTGTTTGCTTTCAAGATATAAAAAACCTAATCTGAGCTGTGTTTCAGCAGTATGTTCTCCTCCACCTGAGGCTAGATACTGCTCAAAGTTCTTGATAGCCTTTTTGGGTTGTTTGTTTTCTATATATATTAATCCTAATCTGAGCAGGGTCTGAGCGGTGTGTTCTCCTCCGCCTTCGGCAAGGTATTTTTCAAAGACTTCAATAGCTTTTTGGGGTTGCTTGTTCTCAAGATATAGGTAAGCTAATCTGATTTGGGTCTCGACTTTATGCATTCTGTCACCCTCAGCAAGGTATTTTTCAAAAACTTCAATAGCCTTGTCAGGCTGTTTAGTTTCAAGATAAAGCGAGGCTAGCCTGAGTTGGATCTCGTCTTTATGTTCTGTTTCTCCATCAGCAAGGTATTTTTCAAAAACTTCAATAGCTTTTTGAGGCTGTTTTGTTTCAACATAGAGGTAAGCTAGCCTAAGTTGGGTTTCAGCTTTATGTTCAACCACGTCTCCTGAAAGATATTTACCATATATTTCTATAGCCTTGTTGGGCTGCTGTGTTTCAAGATAAAGCGAGGCCAGCTTGAGTTGAATCTCAGCCACATGTTCAGACTCACCCCCAGATAGATATTGTTCATAGACTTCAATGGCATTTATAGGCTGCTGATTTTCAAGATAAAGCGATGCCAGTCTGAGTTGAATCTCAGCCACTAGCTCATTCTCACCTACAGAAAGATATTGTCTAAAGACTTCAATAGCCTTTTCAGGTTGTTTAGTCTCAAGATAAAGCGATGCCAGCCTGAGTTGAATCTCAGCCACTTGCTTATTCTCACCCCCAGCAAGATATTGTACATAGACTTCAATGGCTTTTTTGGGCTGCTGAGTTTCAAGATAAAGAGAGGCTAACCTGAGTTGGATCTCACCTGCATGCTCTACCTCTTCTCCGGAAAGATATTGTTTATAGACTTCAATTGCCTGTTTAGGCTGTTTGGTCTCAAGATAAAGCGAAGCTAACCTGAGTTGAATCTCACCTATATGCTCTACCTCTTCTCCGGAAAGATATTGTTTATAGACTTCAATTGCCTGTTTAGGTTGTTTGGTCTCAAGATAAAGCGAAGCTAACCTGAGTTGGATCTCACTAACATGCTTAACCTCACCTCTGGAAAGATATTGTTCATATACTTCAATTGCCTGTTTAGGTTGTTTGGTCTCAAGATAAAGCGAAGCTAACCTGAGTTGGATCTCACCCACATGCTCTGCCTCTCCTCCAGAAAGATATTGTTTATACACCTCAATTGCCTTTTTAGGTTGTTTGGTCTCAAGATAAAGCAAAGCCAATCTGAGTTGGATCTCACCCACATGCTCGACTTCACCTCGGGAAAGATATTGTTTATAGACTTCAATTGCTTTTTTTGGCTGTTTTATTTCAATATAAAGTGAAGCTAGCCTAAGTTGGATCTCACTTACATGCTCAACGTCCCCTCCGGAAAGATACTTTTTAAATATCGCTATGGCCTTTTTTGGCTTCAGGGTTTCTATATAAAGATAACCTAACCTGTATCGTGTCTCCTTGACATGTTTTACATAATTCTCTGCAAGATATTTTTCAAAGATTGATATTGCCTTTTCAGGCTGCCGGGTTTCTATGTAAAGATAACCTAAGCGAAAATGTATTTCATCTGCATGAGTTTTGTCACCACTGCTGATATATTTTTCAAAGCTGTCAATAGCATTTTTGGTCTGCTTTGTTTCTATGTATAAATAACCTAACTGATAAAGCACTTCATTCGCATAAGTCTTGTCCTTTGTTCCCAAATATTTTTGAAAAGCAGAAATTGTTTCATGAGGCTTACGTGTTCGCTGTAAAACACCAATTCGATAATAAGCAAGTGCCAAATGCTCATTATCTTCCTTATTAATATAAGACTTGTAATGTTCTACCAGCAAACTCTTGGATTTAAGATCCAATTCCTCAGTTTTTGTATGTTCAATTGCGCCGGCATAAGCCATTTCCGCCCTCCAAAAAGCAGACTCATTAGACCATTCGGAGTCTGGATGTTCATTTACGACCCTGGCATACCACCTTTCAGCATCAACATAGTTTTTAGCATTCTGAAAACCGGCTGCTAACTGGCGTTTTAGATGAAGTACCCTGCTCTGTTCGATTGATTCAGAGTATTGAAGGTATTCATCCCATGCATCTCCAGCTTTGGTTAACTCATCAAGGAACCACCATGCCCGACCCATTAAATACAAACGCTCCATTCGCTGCTTCTTATTTAATGACTTCGGATTTGATTTAAGGAAATGCTGTGTGGAAGCACGATATTCAGGCAAAGACTTCTTCCTGCTTTCTTTACGCAACATTTCCGCTTGAAATGAAGTTGAGTAACCCAGCCAATACTGAGCTTTATCTCTGTGGTTGGATTTGAGGAATTTAAGCAGAAACATTTTTAATGAATTTACTGATGCAGCAAATTCCTTACTTCGTGCCTGTGAAATTCCTTTCTGAAACATGACTGTTTCAAGATATTTCTTGCTTTTTGGATAACTATCTAAAAATTCATCATAAACCTTAACTGCATTAATTAATTTGCCGCTCCTGCGCATTGATTCTGCCTGCAGAAACAACATTTCTTCCCTAGCTGAACCAACTGGAAAATCTTCGAGATAACACTTTGCCGCCTCAATTGATTCTGCAAACAATTCTGTTTCAAATGTCTCTCGTGTTATAGTCAACTGCTCTTCTTCACTAAGACCCCTGGTCCAGCACTGTGCCGCAGCTGAACCTGACAATAAAAAGAAAAATGAACTCAGCAGCAATGCTGATATGCTTCTATATTGTAATTTTGATAGAATCATTTCACTGGTAATTCTGAATAATTACAATAAACAGTTGTATTATGTTTTCATGAGTAGAAGGAAAAGCTTCTTCCCAAGTCCAATAATAAACTGAATTTTGAACAGTCATCCTGTTTTCTGGTTTTTTTGTTGCTTATTTTGTGAGTCTTCGTATCTTAGAATAACTGTGCATTATAGCGTTTCAATGCAAAAAATCCAATCCAGAAGCTGATGAAAACAAGCGGTACAACCAAAATTAAAATTAAAATTTGTGGTCTGACAAATCCAGAGCAAGCTTTGTCCTGTGCAGAACTGGGAGCAGATTTGATCGGACTCAATTGCTGGTCAGGTTCATCACGTTTCATTAATCCGGAAAAAGTCAGGGAAATTGTTAATGCACTTCCGGACTCTGTTACAACAGTTGGTGTGTTTGTAAACAAATCGCCAGAAGCAGTCAACAATTTGATGCGTGAAACAGGAATGGATTTGGCGCAATTACATGGGGATGAGTCTGTAAATCAATGTAATGAATTGGAAGTCCCATGGTTTAAAGCATTTCGTGTGTCCGCGGATTTTAATGTGGAGCAGATTCTACAGTATGGACAAGACACGTTTTTACTCGACGCATTCAGTAAACATCACTATGGAGGTTCCGGTCGAAAAATTGACCTGGAAATTGCAGGTCAGGCTGCAGGGCTTGGCCGTCTGATTCTCGCGGGAGGTCTAACCGCGGAAAATGTTGCGGAGGCGGCAGAAAATGTGAAACCATGGGGGGTGGATGTTTGCAGCGGAGTAGAAAGCGATCCGGGAATTAAAGATATGCGGTTAGTAGAAAAATTTATTAGCAACATTCGGAAAACTGATTTTTCCTGCATAAAAAACTTACTTTAAAGCATGAACAATTCAACTTTCACAACGCAGGGTGGTGTTAAGGTCGAAAAGGCCATTACTCCGTTGGATGCAGACCATGCACTCAACAAAATATTTCAATACATCGACACCCATAAAGGTGCGCTTTTTGTCAGTAATTATGAAGTTCCTGACCGCTATTCCCGCTGGGATTTGGGATTTGTTCATCCGGCGTTGGAACTGATAGCAACAAAGCGTGAGTTTGAAATCAATGCTCTCAATCCAAATGGAACACGACTCCTTAAACTGATTGAGCCTGTTTTAAATAATCATCCCCATCTTGAATCATTTTCTTCAGAATCTGATTCAAATCTTTCTGTGGAAAAGGTTTCCGGAACAGTTAAACAAATGCCTGAATTCTTTCTGGAAGAAGAAAGAAGCCGCCAGCCGAGTGTGTTTTCTGTGATTCGATCAATATTTGAACTTTTCCGCAGTGATGATCCCTATCTGGGTTTGTACGGAGCATTCGGGTACGACCTGGTATTTCAATTTGAAACTATTCAGGCTAAACACAAACGTGATGCTGATCAAACAGACTGTCATCTGTTTCTGCCTGTGGAAATGGTAGTTGTTGATCGACAAAAGGAAGAAGCATACAAATTAGAATATCATATTCAAACTCCGGAAGGCATGACGGAAAGCTGGTGGAACACCGGTACAGAATTCCCTGTTGCCGCAGGTAAGGCTGATGGAAAAATTCACTGCGATCACAAAAGCGGTGAATTTGAAAAGAAAGTTGCAAAAATCCAGGAAGGATGCCGACGCGGCGATTTTTTCGAAGTGGTACTGTCTCAATCATTTTCCACAGGTTTTGATGAACAGCCCTCAAAATTATTTCAACGAATTTGTGAACAAAATCCCAGTCCATACAGTTTCCTGATCAACATGGGTAATGAGCAGCTGGTTGGGGCTTCTCCGGAGATGTATGTGAGAGTCAAGGAAGATCGTTTTGAAACCAGTCCAATTTCCGGAACTGTTCCGGTAGGTAAAGACCCGATGGAAACAGCAGAACTCATTAAAACTCTTATTTCTTCAGAAAAAGAGGAATCAGAACTCACAATGTGTACAGATGTGGATCGTAATGATATGGCCAGAATTTGCCTGCCGGGCAGTGTGCAATTAATTGGACGTCGTTTGCTGGAGCGCTATTCAAGACTTATTCATACAGTAGATCACCTGGAGGGCATTTTAAATGACGACAGAGACGCAGTTGATGCGATACTGACTCACATGTGGGCCTGTACCGTTACAGGCTCTCCAAAACCTGCGGCCATGCAGACAATTGAAAACATGGAGAATTCACCGCGCGGATGGTACAGCGGATGTATAGGTTTTTTATGGTTTAACGGTTTTGTCAGTACCGGAATGACATTACGTACAGTTCATCTTAAAAACGGATTTGCCACAGTTCGCGCGGGAGCAACACTGCTTTATGACTCATATCCGCCAACAGAGGAAAAGGAAACACAAATAAAAGCCTCCGCGTTTTTGGCCGCGACACTCGGCAGTAAACCGCCTGCTGATGAAGAATATGATTTACCTAAATCCGGTGATGAAAAAACCGTATTGTTTGTGGATAATCACGACAGCTTTGTGCACACTCTCGCCAGTTATGTGCGTCAAACAGGAGCAAAAGTAGTCACACTGCGCTCAGGATTTCCCTACAAAATGCTGGATGAAATTGCTCCGGATTTGCTCTTTATTTCTCCGGGCCCGGGATATCCAAGTGAACAAAATGTACCACAGCTTGTAGGCGAAGCACTTAAACGACAAATCCCAATTTTCGGAGTTTGCCTGGGACATCAGGGAATAGCGGAACATTTTGGCGGTAAGTTGCTTACACTTGTGCATCCGGTTCATGGTAAGCCATCCGAAATAATACACAATGAAGAATCTTTCTTTTCCGGACTGCCGAATCCTTTCAGCGCGGGCCGCTATCACAGTCTTTATGTTGAAACTGAATCACTTCCGGATTGTCTGGAAATCACAGCTAAAACTGATGATGGGGTCATAATGGCTATCCAACACAAAACCCTGCCGGTTGCTGCTGTACAATTTCATCCGGAATCTATTCTTACTCTAAAGGACAAGTCCGGACTCCGCTTGATAAACAAAGTAATGACTGAATTGATCGGCGCTTCAGCACAGTAAGAAGAATCAAAAGTATGCAGGGAATATCACTTGAAAAAATAGAAGCTGCCTCGCGTGTTGTTTACGAGGAAATGCAGCCAACTCCTCAATATTGCTGGCCGCTGCTTTGTAAACGTTTAGGCACAGAAGTCTGGGTCAAGCATGAAAACCATACTCCGATTGGCGCTTTCAAAATTCGTGGCGGTCTGGTTTATTTCTCTCATCTAGCGCAGTCTTCTGAAAATCCAAAGGGTGTTATCAGCGCAACCAAAGGGAATCATGGACAATCTATTACTGTTGCCGCGAGTAGATACGGGATTCCCACAACCATCGTGGTCCCACATGGCAACAGCCTTGAAAAAAATGAAGCCATGCGGGCACAGGGTGCAAAACTGATTGAGCATGGTGATGATTTTCAGACTGCACGTGAATTCGCAATAAATCTGGCCAGTGAAAAATCGCTGAAAATGATACCTTCTTTTGATCCACTGTTAGTAACAGGAGTCGCAACATATAGTCTGGAATTGCTTACTGCAGTAAAAGATCTTGATGTTGCTTATGTACCAATTGGTTTGGGTTCAGGTATTTGCGGAATGCTTGCCGTAAGGAACGCTTTAAAATTAAAGACTCAAATAGTTGGAGTTGTTTCTGCACATGCCCGAGCGTACTTGGAATCTTTCAGCAGCAGACGTGCTGTTGAATTACCGGTAAGTACTAAAATTGCTGACGGCCTGGCTTGCCGGGTTCCCGAACAGGCCGCGCTTGAACAGATATGGAACGGTGTTGAGCGGATTGTTGAGGTCACTGATAACGAAATTGCAGATGCCATACAAACATTGTATGAATGTACTCACAATGTTTGTGAAGGTTCAGGGGCTGCAGCATACGCGGCGGCGGTTCAGGAATCGACTAAAATAAAAGGCCTAAAAGTGGCCGTCATTGCATCCGGAGGAAATATCGATCGCGATGTATTTGCCTCCGTGCTTAAAAGGGAAGCATCCTCTTAAAATTAACAGAAGTCCGACAATTTATTTCAAAGAGTGCAGCGGTATTTACCGGGAGGAAGACTGACATTTGTATTTTTATAGAGCGCAAAGGAGCGGTAGTTACTAAAATAGACAATGACTTTGTCCTGACCAACTATCAGCAAGACCGGGGTTGATTCAGCCCAGGGCTGATGAGGAGCGGTTTCGTCAAGATAAGGTAAGCGGCAAAGGTAGCGCACTTCCAGTTCTTTTTCAGAGGGATATAAAAAGCGGGATGATCTGGAAGAATTGCAGCCGGACAAAAATGCTAATGTAATAATTAGCAGCAATACACTCCTGGTAATGTTTGCATATTGTTGAGCCAGCAAATGATCAACATAAAACACAAACATGCGCACTGTTATAAATCAGGCTTAAGATTCAACAACTTCCTCTTCTGCCGGAAAATATAAAATGCGTGAGCAATTAGGGCAATTTTTATGGGAATTGGGGTTTGACATCAATTCATTGATCAACTGTGGCAATAAAACCATGTAACAGCCACTGCAGCTTTTATCTATGATTGCGCAGATAGGAGTTGAAATCCCACTTTGCTGACAACGTTCATAAAAACGCTGTATATTTTTTGGGATTTTTTTCAGCAAGCGTGTTCTGCGAGGCTCCAGCTTGGCAATTTGTTTTTCTGCTTTTTCCTGTTTTTTCAGCAATCCGGAAGTCTCCTGCTGAAATTCAGTATTAGATTCATCAAGTTTGACGTTTATTTTTTCAATCTCTTTTTCCAGGTCTTCCGAATTTATATCCAGTTCTAGAAGTTTTTCTTCCATCACGCCCAAATCCTTGCGGGCTTCCTCTAGCTGGCTTTTACTGGCAGCAAATTCTTTTTCGTTTCGAATTTTAGGCACCTGTTCATTCAGCCGTGAAATAAGTTCTTCCTTTATTATTATATTTTTTTTCAACTCCTCACATTCATTTGCTAAAGCGTTGCGCTCATTGTATTTTTCGTCAAATGTTTTTTTGTGAAGGTTTACTACAGAACTTGCGGTATCAATTTGCTTTTCTAATTGTGACCTGGAAAAGATGAATGTTTGTAAATCACGGTCTGTATCGGCTAGATCAATTAACGGTTGTATCGATAGTGACATGGCAGGCTATTAAAGATTTGTCTTGGCATTAATTTTTGCCTATTCAGCATCTCAAAAAACGATCATTTTCACAAGCCTAATTTGAGGTTAATTTTCTGGAGAAGTGATTTTGGAAGGTGAAGATATTGCAAAATGATGGCTAAACTATCCCTGCTTCTTCAGAAAAGCAAAGATAACAATTCATCATTTTATAAGGAGTCAGGAATAATCTGAATGAAAAAAGTTGCTGCTTATTTCAGGTCAATTGAAATCCTGTAAACGATCCCATCCGGACTTTTACGATTGCTTTCTACAATTTCCTTGTTTTTAAATTCTTCAATTGATTGTAAATTTTTCTTCAGTAATTGGAGTCGATCGTAACTGTCGATTGTTCCGCTGAGTGAAAATCGCTCCGGGGCATATTCCATACTATCCACCTGAAATGGAGCATCTTCACTAAGTAAAGAAGATATGCTTTTCAGGAAGTTTAAATTATTATACTCCCGTCTCTCAAAATCCTTGCTGATGCCAATATATTTTTTTCGCTGCTCAATTTTTTCTTTCAGTTCCAATAGCATTGAGTTTAGCCCAGAAGCAGAAGTTTTTGGTACAGCACGCCGCAGCTCGGTTTGAATCAAACGGTCGCTCTTTGCAATTTCCTGTCGAAGCAGGTCCAGTTTTGTTTTTGTTTGCCAGAAAATACCTGTAAAGATGATAATCATCAAACCAACGGCGACGGCGACAGCTCCGCGATTCCTTTGTAAAAAACGTCGCCACGGAGTACTTTCGTGATAAAGACTCAGCTGGTGAGATTCAACAAACAGTTCTGCCTGATCCCTCAATTCACCCAATACACCCCAATGCTCTCTCTCAAGCAATGTGAGCAGTGATGATTGAGGATTTACCGAAGTCAGTTGACTTGATGACTGCTGATCTTTGCGTATTTTTTCTGATGATTTGTTTTCTGCTGATTCTTCATCTTTAGATGGTTCCCCTTCTGATTCCTCACGCTGTTTTGCTTCTTTCATCAACTCTTCAAGGGTGTCCGGAGTTTTCCCTCCCGTTTGCGGATATAATTTAACAGCATGTGATGAGCGGTCTGAAACTAATTCATTGTTTCCTGATCTTTCAGCAAAGGCATCAGATTCAGGCAGCGGGAAAGAGCGCACTTTGAAAACCACACCGTCCCATTTGATCATCGGCCCCAAAATTCCATGGATTTCAATCTGACTCTCGTAGATATAATTCTTAATTCGTAAATGAAGTGTCAGCTGCGAACAAAGACGGTGCAGTTCCTGTTTCAGTTGAGTAAAAGACTCAATTTTTTCATTGTCCTCATCAGCAAGATCAACGTTGTCAGCATGCTTTACAAAATTTTGCAAAAATGCGGGCAGTGAATTACCCACTGAAGCAAGGTGTTTCTGAAGAATTAACGGAATCCTGTTGGGGAAAATTTTAATCTCATCCAGGCGGCCGTCACGTATTGTGTTCATGAAAGCTTCATCGCCACCAAGGTATATTTGAAACACGTCGCCTGTTTCAGGAAACCGAGTTTCACCGTTCAGCATTGAGCGGTAAAGGGCATGCGCGGAACAATCCACATTCCGAATTAACAAATCACGCTCCAGACAAAGCTTCTGTAACTGCTTCAATCGCTGTTTCCCCATCAGTAATACCAGTGCCTCAGAATTTTGTTCGGACATGGTGTAAACCTGCGTGCTGTAAGCATTTTCAGACAAGTCGCTCATCAATTCTTCTTCCAGCTCATAAGGCAGGGCCTGTTCAACTTTTTTTCGTTCCTGAAAGGGGAAAGTAATTTTGCGAAATGATACATCTTCCGCAGGCAGCAGAAAAGAGATGGCATGATCACGCCATTGCTGCTGATCCAGAAATTCCCTAATCTTTACAGTCCATTGATCAGTTTCCGGGACAGATGTTTCCCCTGAGTCCGAACTTTCAGACTCAGAAAAACCTATAGTGTCTCCGGTTATGAGAAGATCATGGTTTTTTTTGGACAGGCAGAGGCCTTCAATGCAGGTCGAATGGGCAGAAACCAGATAAAAGACGTTTTCCATTTAATAGCAGTTGCTGCTTGAAAGGTGAGGCAAAATGTGAATACAACCTTAACAGAATCAATCAAATTACTCAAAGAATTGAGAACAGCTTTCATTTCAGCTTGTACATGAATGAAAATATCCTCAAAATTCACAAAGCATTTTTCCTTATAAATTCAAGAAACTAATGGAGCAATATCATGGCTAAAATGGAGTTGGAGGTCGGCACATGTCCCACCGGAATTTTACTGGCTCTGAAATCAGTTGATGGCAGGATGCATCAGGTTACTGCCATAGAAATGACTAACGACGAAGCTCTGGAAATTTCAAATCTGATTCAGCAAAGAGTAAAAGAAAACCAGAATGCGCCGGACCCTTCGGAAGTCAACTAATTAACTCATACTTTCAAACAGAAAAATGACGCAAGAAAGCAAATCAGTTTGGAGCTGGGCCATGTACGACTGGGCAAACTCAGCTTTTGCAACCACTGTAATGGCAGGATTTTTCCCGCTGTTCTTTAAAGCATATTGGGCTAATCCTGACCTTCCCACACAAAGCACGTTTTATCTCGGTATGGCAAACTCAATTGCATCCATAATTGTGGCAATGCTTGCTCCCTTTCTGGGTGCAATTGCCGATCAGGGTTCGGCAAAGAAAAAGTTTCTTTTTATTTTTGCTTTTCTGGGAATTGTTATGACAGGAGGTCTTTGGATTGTGGAACAGGGTTACTGGCAGATGGCAGTATTTTTTTACGTGCTTGCAGCCTTAGGTTTTTCAGGCAGTAATATTTTCTATGATTCTCTACTGCCTGGAGTAGCTTCAGAAAAAAAAGTGGATTATGTCTCATCGCTTGGTTTTGCCATGGGCTATTTCGGCGGCGGTATCCTTTTCCTGCTTAATGTTGTGATGTATCTCAAACCTGACCTCTTCGGAATTCCGGACGGTGCAACAGCAATCCGCCTTTCATTTGTTACAGTTGCAGTATGGTGGGCAGTATTTTCCATACCTGTTGCAATTTGGGTAAAAGAACCAGAGATTCATGAAAGTGTCGGGATTGTTTCCGCAGTCGGTTTAGGCTGGAAGCAGTTAACAAATACACTAAAAGAAATTAGACATTTGAAAGTGGTTGGCATGTTTCTGCTTGCCTACTGGTTTTACATGGATGGCGTGGATACAATTGTCAGAATGGCAGTTGATTATGGAGTTACTTTAAAGTTCCCTGACAGCGCGTTAATTACCGCGCTGCTGATGGTGCAGTTCATTTCTTTTCCATGCGCACTTTTATTCAGCCTGCTGGCAAAAAAAATCGGAGTAAAACAATCTGTACTGGTTGGCATCATCGGTTACGGAATCATCACCTTCCTGGCTTATTTTATGAGGGAGATGTGGCATTTATACACGCTTGCTGCATTAGTGGGGCTGTTTCAGGGAGGTATTCAGGCGCTCAGCCGCAGCCTCTACACCCGTATTATTCCGGAAGAAAAAGCAGCAGAGTTTTTCGGTTTTTATAATATGCTGGGGAAAATGGCCGCGGTAATCGGTCCTGCAATGATGGGTACTATTACTTTGCTGACCGGAAATATCCGCTATGGAATTCTCTCTATTCTTGCTCTTTTCATTTTGGGTGGATTTTTCCTGCTGAAAGTAAATATTGAGGAAGGCTCCCGCATGGCGCGTGAATATCTGGCAAAGTAAAATGTGGTCAAATTTTCATTACGGCTTGAATATGAATCCAATGTATTGGACATACTGAACCAGCCAACACAATTTGGGGATATGCCGCAGAGCAAACAATTACTCTGCTGTGGAAGAAATCATTTTTCCTGCCATAGAGCAACTCGTTTTTCATAAGCTTGCCTGGAAATACTGGTATCCTCAATAAATCTTGGCAGCTCATTCAGTGTGAGCGCTTGCGGTCCATCTACCAATGCCTCTGTTGGAGACGGATGGAAATCCACCAGCACCATATTGGCTCCTGCAATGATCCCCTGGGAAGTGGAATGAAGAATATCCATTATACCATCCGGAGACTTCTCTCTTGTGCCCACTGAGTGAGAGGGGTCAATACAGACAGGCATGCGGGTCAGACGCTTTACAATAGGCAAATGCGCGAAATCAACCATATTACGATGAGGAGCATTGAATGATGTTTTCATTCCCCTCAGGCAAAAAATAACCTGATTGTTTCCTTCACTTGCAAGGTACTCTGCAGCGTTCAGTGATTCATTCAATGAAATTCCAAATCCACGCTTGAGTAATATCGGATATGTATGCTGCCTGCCGACTGCTTTCAGCAGTTCAAAATTCTGTGTGTTACGTGTGCCGATTTGCAGCATAACACCGGTTGGATTCCCTAGTTTCTCCAGGCATTGATTGATTTCCTCAATGTGCATCTCATGGGTTACTTCCATTGCCACAACTTTTATTCCATATTTCCCTGCCAGTTCAAAAACATACGTAAGGCATTCCATTCCATGTCCCTGGAACGAATATGGATTTGTACGAGGTTTATAAGCTCCCATCCGTGTACATTCCTGTCCATTTTCCTGCAACGCCTGCATCATTCGTTCAACATTTTTTTTGTTGTCCACAGCACACAAGCCAGCAAAGATTTTAAAGTTTTCCTGATTAAAATGTATGCCGTTGTATTCAAAATCAATGGAGTTGGTTTCTGTTGAGTGTCGACCCAGAATTCTGAAGTCATGTGAAATTCGTATCACTCGTTCCACTGAAGGCAGAGACTCAATTTCTTCACGGTCTATTTTTGTTGTATTGCCGATTAGATAAATTTCAGTCAGGCGCTGTCCCCTGCCTTGAACATGATGTTTTTGCAGGCGAACATCTGGTAAGCCCTGAAGATGCTTCCAGGTGAGTTTATATTCTTCTGACGATTCATCTGTATTTGGATGTAAAATTACCAGCATTTTAAGGATTGATTTCTGTTGATTTGAGGAGAAAAAAGACTATAAAACTGACTAAAATGGTAGATCATCTGCAGCATCACTTACCAGCCAGCCCGGTTTTTCCTCCGGAACAGGCGCAGATGTTTTACTGCTTTGGTTATCTGGAGGGGGAGGCTTTGCAGCGTCCTGTTCAGCAACCAGCTTCCATGCCTGGAGGGTATTAAAATATCTCACCTGCCCCTGAGGACTGGTCCATTCACGTCCTCTTAAATCAAAATGAACTTCTACTTCCTGCCCTTCCTGGAATGAGTCCAGCAGTACGCAGCGGTCCTGCACCATCTCAAATTGCAGGGGCTGAGGGTAGTCCGGATTATTTGCGTATTCCACCACAAATTCACGCTTGCGGAAACGCTCTGAAATTTGAACAGTTTCTGATATTTTTTTTATGATACCCTTGATTTCCATAATTGTTTCAGTGTTAAAGTGACTTATCCTGTTGCGAGTTCGTTCTCCACAAGTGTTGCCCAATACGCTGCTCCTGTTGGAAGAACTTCGTCGTTAAAATCATAGTGAGGACTATGCAGTGTACAACCATGTTCGCCTTCTCCGGGACCAATTCCTAACCATACATAACATCCCGGACGAGCCTCAAGCATATATGAAAAATCCTCCGATGCCATGCTTGGTGTAGGATTTCGCACAACTTTGTCTTCGCCTACCAGATCAATTGCTGCTTTTGCTGAAATATCTGTTTCCGGAACAGAATTAACTGTAGCCGGATAACCATTAATAAAATTAAGCTCACAAGACGCTCCCAGCGCGGCACAGACTCCTTCGGACACTTTTAAGATTCTGGATGGAATTTCATTTCGTGTTTCCGGAAGAAAAGTGCGCACCGATCCATGCATCCTGACAGTATCAGGAATTATATTGTATGCGTCTCCAGCGTGAATCTGGGTCACGCTGATTATTACTGAATCCACAGGATGAGTATTCCGGCTTGGGATAGTCTGCAGAGCATTAACTACCTGTGATGCGGCAATGATGGGGTCAACACACTGGTACGGCATTGCAGCATGACCACCCTGACCTTGTATTATCAAATCAAAAGTATCGGCCGCGGCCATGATCGGTCCTGCTCCTATTCCAAAATATCCTGCTTCCAATCCTGTCCAGTTGTGCATCCCATAAACTGAATCAACAGGAAATTTTTCGAATAATCCTTCCTGCACCATCAATTCTCCTCCGGCACCGCCTTCTTCAGCAGGTTGGAAAATCACATTAACTGTGCCCCGAAACTTTTTACTTGCTGCCAGATACTTAGCAGCTCCAAGCAGCATCGTTATGTGTCCGTCATGTCCGCAGGCGTGCATTTTCCCTAGATTAACAGAAGCATGTTCAAAGGTGTTTTTTTCCTCCAGCGGCAAAGCGTCCAAATCCGCTCGCAGACCAATCGATGGTCCATCACCATTTCTGATTGTTCCAACAACACCTGTTTTCGCCAAGCCCTGATGAACCTCCATCCCAAATTCTTTCAGTTTTTCTGCAACAAAATCTGAGGTGCGTGTTTCCTCATACGCTAATTCAGGATGCATGTGAATATCCCGACGCCAGGCTGTCATTTCATCGTGATATTTATTAATCTCTTTGATTACTGACATTGTTCTCCTGTTTGATGTCAATTATATTGTGATCTGGGCACCGTTTTTGACCACAATAAGATGATTGTTGCGGTCAGCAACTTTGGAAATATCTTCAACAGGATTTCCGGAGACAATCAATAAATCCGCATAATAACCCTCACGAATCATCCCCCGATCCTGCAGATCCATCAAATCTGCGGCATTAGAAGTTGAAATCTGCAAGGCATTCACATTGGTCACGCCAAGATCAACCATGTATTCAAGTTCTTTACAGTTGTCACCATGCACGTTGAAAGGAGTTCCAGCGTCAGTACCCATCGCCATTTTACCTCCGGACTGATAAAACATTTTTATCGACTGATGGTGGCGTTCCCGGACACGTATTGTTTTCTCTACAATGAAATCCGGAATGCCGTTGTCTCGATTGAGAAATATGTTGTTAACAGCCGCCAGTGTCGGTACAAGATATGTCTGTTCTTTCAGCATGGCATCAAGACATTCCTGTGTCATGAAAATTCCGTGTTCGATAGAATCCATACCTGCTTTAACGGCATTTAAAATTCCTGCCGATCCCTGGGCGTGGCTTGCGCATTTACGGTTAAAGCGATGTCCTTCATTAACCCCAACCCTCATTTCCTCCTCAGAATAATGTGCGTCTTCCGGATTAACACCGGGCGTCATCACTCCTCCGGTGGCCATAAGTTTTATTACATCTGAACCCGCATGAATTTGTTCCCTTACTGCTTTCAGAACTTCATCCGGACCATCAGCGACACGCCCAAACGCGTTGCCATGACCTCCCGTCATGCAGATCATCCGGCCGGCTGCCTTAATTGTTGGTCCTGTTTGTCGTCCTGAATTGCAGGCATCCCGCACAGCAAACTCAAGAAAGTCCCTGCCACCTAAATCTCTGATTGATGTGATGCCGCTGCGTAAAGTTTTTTGTGCATTTTCCAGCGCATTGATTACAATTTGACCAGGGCCCAGTTTCAGCAAATGTGACTTCGGATCAGCTTCTCCGCTATAGACAAGGTGCACATGGCAGTCGATCAGTCCTGGCAGCAATGTTCCAGAGGATGTATCTACTTTCTCTCCGCTGTATCCTTCAAATTCTCCAAGCGGAGCAACCCTGGATATTTTCTGGCCGTCAACCAGAACACCATGATTTTCCAGCGTATTCCCGCATCCATCGAAAACCAAACCTCCCGAATAAAGTGTTGCCATCAAAATTTTTTCTGGTGTTTAATCAATTGTTCCATGAAAAAATATCCGAATATATACTAATCCCCTCCACATAAACTTGGCAAGACACTTGTGGTTCTGGCTCTATAGTTTTGCTTTTTGTAGCTTCATAAAACTTGAGATTAAACGGCTTCAAGGTATAAATAGCCTTAATTTCGGATTTAATATATATCCTAAATCCTGCAATTACACATATAGAGAGAAATTTTTGTTAACTTTTTGACAGTGATTTTATAAACAAGTTTTGAAAGTCACCATTTGATCACATTTTCACTCAAACAATTTTGGAAGAGCACTGTTGATGTCCTTAAATTATGTTTTGATCTAAATTCAGGACACAGCTCTCCCTTTGTTTTGAGATCACATCTTTTAAATGTATGATTTATCTGTCCTTAAATAAAGCTATGTCTCTGCCACAGCAACCCAAGCCTGCCACTGGGCATTGTAGAGCATTTTTTCGGGAACTCTCAATTTTTATTGACGAGAGTTGGTTGTCCATTTTCCTGCCATACGGATCAGAAAGGTTCTCATAGTAGCCGCCTCCCGGCGTTGCAGTATTTTATTTGCACTGCAAAGCGCCATCCAGCACAGAGTATTGTATGCAAGTATAGCTGCCTGAAATAAGGCGCTGTCAGCCCAGAAATCAGCAGTTTTAATATGAGCCAGTGCGGTTTGGTTTTTTGCCTCTTCAATCCATGTTTCTGATGTAGCTCTCTGGCCATACTGTTTGTGTGCTTGCCAGGGAGCAAGTTCTCCAGTGAGCACATAACAAAAATAATCGTACTCCTTCATCTCAAAGAGAGTCTTTGCATCTATGGCATCGATTTCTTTTTCCCGGCGCACGGCTACAAACTTTCCGGATCTGCTCCATGTGCCGCATTGGTGTGTAAACTCAGTGCCCTCCCAGCCATGCTGGCCTTTTACTTTTGTCCACTGCTTTGTCTCCAGCAAGCATTTCAGGCCTTTGAATTTGGCCTTGATCAGATAGTCCTGACCTCTCTCTTCGAGAAAATCCAGTAATTTCCCTACAAAAAAGCCGCTATCACCATGAAACAAAATACGGGTCCGTTTGGGAAGATGGGCCAGAAGTTGACGCATAAATTCAACTACTGCATTGGAGGTATGGACGTTTCCGCTTCGAAGACAGCCTTGAAGAATTTCCTTTGTCTCGGCGCAAAATGCTAAAATAGGATGATATGAAGCAGCACCATGTCTATGAGGATTATATCCCACAGAGGTTCCTTGCTGATTGCCATAGACTGTTTTTACTGTGGAATCCACATCAATCACAATACGAGGCAAAACCCCAACCATGCTGCTGCCCTGCCTAAGCGCACTGCGCCGGATATTTGCCCGAATTCTGTGATTGAGGGTTTCCATCTGATTGATGTTTTTCCTGCTGAAAGTACGCAATATTCTCCCAAAGGTGGTTTCATCCGGTATCCTGTGCCAACCTGCTGCTCGGCACAAAACACTGTCGCTCCAAACCGTCACCACCCCAGCCATCGAACGTGCCCCCGCAATAATACCCACCAGAGGCAATAGAATCATGTCCACCGTGTCCTAAACTCCAGTGGCTCCACGCTGATGATCCAGGGTCTGTTCTATCTTTGAGGCAAAACCGTGTTTGTTTATAAATTTAAGTACTGGTATCAAACATGCCTGTGCCGTCAGGTCTCGTCCGCCTTGAACGATCTTTATGTTTTTTAATCAACTTCTGGATGATCTTGTACTATGATTGCTCTTCATGGAAATGGTGACTGGTCAAGGTTGATTGTGTAGTTAACTACTTGACTCTGTTACCATTTTCATGTTTGATTGTCTTCTCTTTGCAGGATTTAGGTAAGAGATAAAAGGGAATCCCTGTTTTAGATTGAAGCAGCAAAAGATGAATGTTATTTATATTCATCCCAAGGATTTACAGACAGAAAATATTTAATTATTAAATTCATTTATGAAAGACAGCATCATTTCTATTGTAGCAATGGAAATCCTGGATTCCCGGGGAAACCCGACTATCCGTACAAAGGTCACGCTGGAAAACGGAATTTCCGGAACTGCTTCAGTTCCTTCCGGAGCATCCACCGGAGAAAACGAAGCGCTTGAACTCCGTGACGGAGATCGGGATCGTTATTGCGGCAAGGGAGTGCTCAAAGCAGTAGAAAACGTGAATCAGCAAATTGCTCCGGAACTACTGGGAATGACTCCAGACAGGCAGGATGATATTGACAGAAAAATGCTCGAGCTGGATGGTACTTCTACCAAAAGCAACCTTGGGGCGAATGCTATTCTCAGTGTTTCCATGGCTGTAGCAGTAACCGCTGCGAAATCACAGCATGTCCCACTGTACACATATCTGGGCGGTGCTGACGGTTTTCGTCTGCCGATTCCGATGATGAATATTATCAACGGTGGTGAACATGCGGACAATAGTGTTGATTTGCAGGAATTCATGGTTATGCCTTCCGGCGCACCTACTTTCCGTGAAGCCCTGCGTTATGGAGCGGAAACATTTCACGTGCTGAAGAAGATTTTACAGACAAAAGGTTATGCCACCAGCGTGGGCGACGAAGGAGGTTTTGCTCCCAATCTCAAAAGCAACGAAGAGGCTTGCGAGGTGATTATTGAAGCAATACAGGCTGCAGGCTATGAACCGGGAAAAGATATTTCACTGGCACTTGACGCTGCTGCCTCTTCTTTTTGCAATGGCTGCTCCTATGTTTTTGAAAAGTCCGGACAGGGAACTAGAACCTCGGAAGAAATGCTTGGATTCTACGGAAGTATGGTTGATAAATATCCCATTGTATCGATTGAGGATCCTATGGATGAACACGACTGGGATGGTTTTTCTGCCATTACCGGAGAACTTGGTGACAAAGTTCAAATTGTCGGTGATGACTTGTTTGTTACGAATACAGATTTTGTCAGGGAGGGTATCAGCAATAAAGCAGCCAACGCGGTGCTGATCAAGCTCAATCAGATCGGAACAGTAACAGAAACAATTGCCACCATACAGCTTTGCCGGAAAGCAGGCTGGAATTATATAATCTCACATAGAAGCGGCGAAACAGAAGATACATTTTTGGCTGACTTTGCGGTTGCCATGGACGGGGGACAAATCAAAACAGGCTCCGCCTCACGCAGCGAACGTATTGCAAAATATAACCGCTTGCTGGAAATTGAAGCGGAGTTGGGCGAGTCTGCAATTTTTTGCAGCTGAACAGAAGAATTTAATGGTCTTTTTCGGAGCCCAATCTGTCATCATTGAACTATTTTAAAGTCCATCTCATACTATTACTATAATCTGTTCCCTGAGCGGAGTCGAAGGGAACTTTCATACGTTATACCGCTTCGACTCCGCCCAATCGGCGGTGAGGGATAAATCATATTATTTTGAACTGAACGCGGCATTAATTAACATTCATTCCCTTGAAAAATAATCCAGAAGAATCCAGACGCATCCTGAAACATGCCGGAACGGTAACATTCTTTACCGTACTGTCCCGTTTCCTGGGAGCAGCGCGTGATTTGGTGATTGCTCATATCTTTGGCGCTGGATGGATTACGGATGCATTTGTGCAGGCATTCACCATTCCAAACGTCCTGCGACGCTTGACAGCCGAAGGGTCGATGACACTTGCTTTCCTACCGCTATACACTGAAATACGTGAAAAAAATGATACTCAGGCCGCAAAGCAATTTGCTGCAAAAACGTTGGGGCTGGTGCTGGGGGTGACAGCTTTTCTGACCGGACTGGGAATAATTTTCAGTCCTCAGCTTGTATACCTTTTTGCGGCAGGTTTTGCTTCAAATCCGGAAAAATTTGAGCTGACTGTACTGCTGACAAGAATCATGTTCCCCTACTTGATTTTTGTTTCACTGGTTGCCTGGGCAATGGGAGTGCTAAACGCGGAGGGTAGGTTTGCAGCACCTGCAGCCGCTCCGATTATTTTGAATGTGGGCATCATAGGTGCTGCTTTTGTTATTTCTCCATTGCTGAAAGAACCGATCGTTGGGATTGGAATCGGTGTGCTTCTTGGAGGATTGGCTCAGATATTAATTCAAATTCCGTCTCTGAGAAAAGTTGGTCAATCCTTTGTCCCTAAAAACTTTTTTAATGACCGGAATATACAGAGGCTGCTGAGACTGCTTGGACCATCGCTTGTTGGCGTGGCTGTTTATCAAATCAATATCATCGTGCTGCGCAACCTCGCCAGTTTCATGCCTTCAGGACAAGTCACGCATTATTACAACGCCAGCCGACTTTCTGAATTGACGCTGGGAGTATTTGCCTTTGCCATCACAACTGCCGGTTTTCCGGAATTAAGCAAGCACACTGCCGAGGAAAACTGGCAGAAAATTCGCGGCACACTGCGCTTTACCATGTCAACAACTTTGCTTGTGGTAATCCCTGCCAGTGTGGGACTTGTCTTTGCCTCGCAGCCGATTGTCTCAATGCTCTATTTTCATGGAGAATACGCATGGAACGATGTTCAGAATACCGCGCTCACACTTCAGGCATTTGCCTTGAGCATTCCCGCGGTTGCTTTGGTAAGATTGCAGACTTCTGTGTTTTTTTCGCTCAAGGACACCAGCACACCGGTTAAAATTTCTTTTGTCAGTATTGTGGTAACAGGGCTTTTAGGCTGGTGGTGGAGTCAAAGCCTGGAAATTTTCGGACTGGCCCTGGGACTAGCCGCAGGGACATGGTTTCAGTTTGTGCTGATGCTTTTGTTTTTGCGCAGGCATCCGGAGTTACGTAAAAATTACTGGCCGCAGCATTCATTACTGCTGTATTTGATTGCTTCCGCAGGAATGGCTGTTTTTACCTGGTTTTTAGGACAGTATGGATTATGGAAGAGCGGGCCTATTCTTGTTTATAACTGGGTAGTGTTTTCAGGTTTACTGGCAGGTTCAGCTCTGATTTACTTGATCCTGCTTTTGCTTTGCAGGGAAGAACAGACGGTGAGAATTGCTGCCCAGCTGAAGTCCGGTATGATAAGCAGGAAAGTTAAACAATAGTCACTTACGTGGCAATACATGAGGACGGCTGCAGACTGTCAGGAATTGACACCCAGCAAATCAAGTGTTGACATGGCCATCACTTTGGCTGCTGCCACCATGTCATCAATCACAATGTACTCATCGGGTTGGTGAGCGAGATCAAGGATCCCTGGGCCGTAAGCAATACAGTCATGCAGATGACCGATACGTGCTATGTGCTTCTGGTCATAGGTCCCCGGAGAAATGACATGTTCCGCCTTTTTGCCAAGGATGTTCTGGATGGCTGAGCTGACTGATTTCACAACCGGCGTATCTGCGTCAGTCATGGTTGGTAAAAACTCCATAATATCCTTGATGTTGTATTTGAAATTAGGACGTGATTCAGCAAGCTCATCCAGCAAACCGATCACCTCCGCTTTGACTTCAGCAATGTCCTCTTCTATCAGGAACCTGCGGTCTAGTGTGAGTCGGCATGAATCCGCAACGCATGGACTGGGGAAACCGTCAAATGTTTCTTCTTCACCTCCATGAATGGCCTGTAGGTTCAGGGTGGATTTCCTGGCCCCTTCAGGAACAACAGGCATCCGGGTTTGTTTTTTGTCAAGTTTTGGAAACAATCTTTTCTCCAGCAGTTCCAGAAAAGCGCTCATGTGGCGAATAGCAGAATCTCCGAGGAAAGGCATTGAACCATGCGCGATCCGGCCCAATGTTTCGACTTCTGCCCACCACGCCCCACGGTGTCCAAGACAAACACGGTCAACATTCAAAGGTTCCGGAATTATTACATGGTCCACCCTTGGTTTGGAAAAGAAACCTTTTTCAGCTAAAAATGCCACTCCGCCATATCCTCCGGTTTCTTCGTCAACAGTTCCGGAAATTTCGATTGCTCCGGGAAACTCAATGTTTTCCTCAAGAATTGCTTCGATGGCAATTACCGCCGCGGCAATACCTCCTTTCATGTCGCATGTCCCGCGGCCATATATTTTACCGTCACGTACATCTCCTTCAAATGGATCAACTGTCCAGCCGCTGCCTGTAACTACAACATCAAGATGTCCGTTAAAATGAACACATGGTCCGGAATGCTTACCTTCCAGTCTCGCGATCACATTGTGACGCGAAAAACGGTCTGAATCTCCCGGAACATCATGAGCACGCTCATAAAGCAGTGAAAACCCCCTTTTTTTCAGCTGATTACCAAGCAGCTCGGCGCATTCTAAATAATCCTCTCCAGGGGGATTGATTGTGGGGATGCGGACCAATTCCTGAGTAAAAGAAATCAGTTCTTCACGTTTTGATTCAATTCTGGAAAGCAGGGATTCTAGCATGGGTTATTAACGAAGTAAGCGGATGTTGGAAATGCTGCTGACATGAATAGCAATTATAGTTGTAAGATACCAGAAAAAAATATTCTGATTTGAGGGAAAAGAAAATGATTAAACGGAAGAAGCTCAAGGCATGATAACGTCACAGAAATGATCAGTGGAAGCATGGAGTCGGTGGCCATTCCAGATAGGGTTCTGAAAGCAGTTAAGCAATATATGACACGGAAATATTTTCAGTCACACTGGCATCTCAAAATCAAAACACTCTGATTCAATTGACATCTCACCAACACGAGTGACCGCACCGCGCATGGTGATGCTGTAATCTTCACTGACAGTGATATCGAGGTGCCCTCCGGGCATATGTACCTCAATTTGGTTATCACATAAACCAAGCTTGTGTACCACTGATGCTGCGGCGCAACTGCTACTTCCGGAAGCAAGCGTGTATCCAGCACCGCGCTCCCAGATTTTTATCCGGATTGTCCCACGGTTGAGTACTTCAAGAAACTGAACATTGATTCGATTTGGAAAATTTGGATGAGTTTCAATCAAAGGTCCTAAGCGTCTGACCTCCGTTTCAGTTTGTACTCCGTTTAGCACCACGCAGTGTGGATTCCCAATTGTGGAGGCGCAGAATGATAACTGCTGACCATCAATGTCAATTGTTTCGTTCAACACTTCCCTGCTTTTTCCAGCAACTGGAATTTTCGCGCTCTGGAAACTTACTGTACCCATCTCCACAGAAACATTTGTTCCGGGACTGTCTACAACTGCGGTAACAAGTCCTCCGGATGTCTTTATCTGAAATGGAGATTGATTGACCAGCTTTTTGTCCCAGAGAAAGCGCGCGAATATTCTCAGGCCGTTGCCGCTTTTCTCTGCAGTACTTCCGTCCGGATTAAATATTTGGAGATTGAAGTGTTTTCCGGATTTGTCTTTATTGCCGACCAAAATGCCATCAGATCCGAGTCCAAAATTACGGTGGCAGATTTTACGAACCTGTATGGTTGTTAGAGAAGTTTTCTGCAAGTCCGGATTTTCGGAATTCAGCACAAGGTAATCATTTCCAAGCGCGTGATATTTGATAAATTTCATTTATTTGAAGGTCATGTGGAAATTTTTTTCATGCCAATATTTACATCTTCGCCAACGAAAAATCAGAATTGAGAAATTTTACGTGCTGCTTGATCCGGAGTAAGAGGTTTGTCTAATAATTCTCCGTTACTGAGCCTCATCACCACACCATCTTCTGTCATGTAAACCTGCATTGGAAGACCTTTTTCGTCCAGCATCTCCAAGGCATAAGTTGCTTCTCCATCCAGCATATCCGGAATTACCCTTACGTTCTCCGGAGCATTCTCGCCCATTTCTTTCCAAAGGGACTTTACTTCGCTGTATTTGTTTTCAAGCTGTTGGAGCTTTTTGTTCAAATCATCTACAGACACAAATTTTTCAAGACTACCTTTCCAGAAAAGGAATAACGATTTAGCTTCAGAAAAAACAAACACAGCATTTTTGCCAATTTCCTGAAGGATGCTGTTTGCAATATTGTCCAATATTTCCGGTGGCGCGGTGATCATCTTTTTCAGGTACTCATTTGACTCCATCAAAGGAATGTCTGATTGAAATCCCTGCAGCATATCTTCCATACTAATGTCTGACAAATCGTTGGGTGCGGGGCTTTTTGCGGTTATTGTTTTTTCTTTTGGTACAAATTTCAGGTGCTTTATTATGTCTTTTTCCTGATGCAGACCCTGATTTTGTGACAAAAAGAAAATGAGCGCCCCAAGCACAGAGAGCATTGCGAATACAATTATTTTCCGTAAACGTCTGGCAGATGCCGATTTCTGTTTGCGAATTTTAGCGGCAGAAGAATTCCGGTGTTTTGTAGCAGGCTTTGTTTGAGTCTTCATTTCTTCCGAAATTATCGGCTCAGGGAAATACGGCTGTAATTCCCGCATGAGCTGATCATTTCGTTTCTGAACAAGTTTTACTCTTTCTATTAACTCGAAACCGTGTGTTTTAAGATAGATTTTCCTGAGTTGATCAACAAGAAATTTTACTCCAGGATGAGTATCATCCTGTGAATTTTCCTGCTCATGTGATTTACCTCCACGAAAGCGCTCACACTGGCGAAGGATTTCCACTTCGAGTGCTTTGGAGCTCACACGCAGAGCATGCCAGCGTTCCCTGGAAAACATTGGAGGAGACTCAGGCGGTTCAATTTCTGTAGCTGAATTATTTAATTCAGTGGTATTCTGCTTTGATTTTTTTGATTTCTGTCTGTTTTTCAGCGCCTGTTTTTTTCTAATCTGAAACAGCTCCCACTCTTTCTTGTAGTTTGTCCAAAGTTTTTTGAACTCAGCCCAGCTGTTACGCAGCTCTCGGTTATGATCAAAAATTCTATTGAATAAAGGAGCAATTTCGGGAAAAGCACGAGGATCTTTCTTGCGGAGAAGTGCTGATAATTTTTTCATCTTCTCCATTTGATTCTCAAGGTGCCGAGACTCCCTGTCAATATGATCCCATTCAGCATTAGTCAAAGGGCGTTTCCAGTGTTCTACAACTGGAAATATCAACAGTTCCATCCTGACTGCATCCACAAAAATTCTGTTTAAATCAATTTTTTTTATATCAGGGACATGTGACTGAATTTGCTGGCGCAGCACTTGCCAGGCTTGCTTTTTTTTGGCGGTTTTATGTTCCTGGTTAGTCAGGATCATAAAATCCTCAAAATGGTCACCTGAGAATGGAGCAATAGTTGATATATTCATGATTATGAGTCAGACAAATAATTTTCGAAAAAAATCACTCATTATGCTTTGCAAAACTCGTACTTTAGTGCGTTCCTCAGAGGAAGACAGGGATAAAAAGCAGGAAAATTATGTTTGACTATCGAACTCATTTAATGTAATATATGCAAAACAGTACTAACTTAGTGCTGTTTCATGCATGCTGTGTCAATTTATGCTTTATTGCAAGCATGGCGCAGGCGAAAATGTCAGATTAGCAAATGTAATTACAAAACACTAAAAAAGGTTTGGTCATGAAATTCAAAGTTGTTTCGTCTAATGTGGACGGTTCAGAATTCTCTGCAACTGACCCACAGGGCAGGATTGAGCAAATGCTTTCCGGCAGTCCGGTATTTCTGTTCATGAAAGGTACTCCTGAGTCTCCTCAGTGCGGTTTTTCATACAAAGTTACAGATATATTGAAATCATGGAAAGTTCCTTTTCAGTCATTTGATGTCCTCTCTGACGAAAGCATCAGGCAGGGGATCAAGGACTATGCGAACTGGCCGACAATTCCTCAGCTTTACATCAACAAAGAATTTGTTGGTGGTTCAGATATTGTGGACGAAATGTCCAGAAATGGAGAACTTGGTGATTTACTGAAAGATGCATTTCCGGACAAGGAAATAACTCCTCCACCGCCTCCGGCTGAAGTTCAGGAAGTTGCTGCTTCGGAAGCGGCTGCAATTTTAAAGGGTAATCCTGAAATACGTCTGCTGGATGTGAGAAGTCCACAGGAACGTGAAGCCGCGTGTATTGATAATTCTGTACTGCTTGATCAGGAACTGGTTGAGGAAATGCTTGGTTCATGGGATCCTGAATCACCAATGATGTTTTACTGTCACATGGGTGAAAGAAGCAGAAGAGCAGCTCAATATTTTACGGCACAGGGCTTTCAGCAGGTTTACAATATTTCTGATGGTATCAGCGGCTGGTCAAGCAGTGTGGACAGTTCAATTCCTCAATACTGATAAAGGAATTTTTTAAAAGCTCATTGTTAATGGAAATGGAAAAGGAGTTGCCCTCAGTTGTTCTTACTGAAAGAGCAGCACAGGTTTTCAAGGAATCCTGCGAGGAAGAAGGCCTGACTCTTCAGGATACTTTTTTGCGTATTGGGGCACGTCCAGGAGGATGCTCCGGATGGAAATATGAGCTTGAATCAAACACTCCGGATGACATTGGACCAAATGACATCCAAATTCAATCACAGGAAGTTTCCGTAATCGTTGATCGTGAAGCGCTCACAGATATTTTAGGGCCAATCAAAATTGATTACTCAGATAAAAATCTGGTTGAACAAGGATTTGTTTTTGAGCAGCTGATAACAGGACATCAGTGCGGTTGCGGAGAATCTTTCACTCCAGTAAAAGATTTGAAGAACGGTTAATTGATGGCCCAGCTTCTTGAATGGCTGGCAGATGCAAGCTGCTTCGGGCTGTTCTTATATAAATGGATCATCATTGCGGCTGTGATAATGACCTGGGTCAGCGCCGATCCACATAACAGCATTGTACAGTGGATCGCTAGGGTAAGCCGGCCCTTATGGGTTTGGTGTGAAAGCTGGATGCCGGTTATGATGTCACATTTCAGCGCCTATGCCTCGATCCTGGTTGTTATCTTTGCGCAGATTGTCCTGCCTGCAGAAATACGCTCGTTGAATCTGCTTGTTCACGGTCTGATTGATGTTCAGGGTTTTTTGCTGCAGAGCGGCGGACACTTGCTGCAGGGCACAAGCATTGTAGTGCAAAGCCTGATGTTTTTTTGTATTTTCATTTTGATTGCCTGGTTTGTGCTGACACTGGTGAATCCCTCTTTAAGCAATCCACTGGTACGTATAATTCATGTTCTTGCTGATCCACTCATAACACCTCTTCAGCGTTATCTGCCTCGTACACGCATAGACTGGTCTCCTCTGGTAGGAATGCTGTTATTCTACCTGATCAGCTCCAGCATTGTTTCTCCAGTGGGTTATTACGGAAGCACGCTGTCATTCCCGGTTTCTATCTGCGTTTACTAAATTGGTGCTATTAGCAATACATATTGTGGCAATTGGCATCGTAGTTGGTGTGACCGCGTACTTTGCTTATAATCTGGGGATAAAAAACGGATTGGATTATAACAGAAAAGAACTTGGGTAAAATCTAAAGATTGAGGCATCTGCAAGTACAGAATAATAATGAAATACAGTTGCAGGCAAATGTGCTACAAATTATCCAGACGCGCCTGTATTGCTGCCGCGTGGGAAAACAACTCTTCTTCTTCAGCAAATCTAATGATTTGCTCTGCCTGGCTTTGCAAACGATGAGCAGAATAACTGATAACAGAACTTGATTTTACAAAGTCCTGCACTCCAAGTGGCGAGGAAAATTTGGCGCATCCTGAAGTAGGCAGGGTGTGATTAGGTCCAGCAAAATAATCTCCTACAGGTTCAGGTGTGTTTGGACCAAGAAAAATTGCACCAGCGTTGCGAACACGGTGCAGGTCATCAAATGGATCTTTGGTCAGGACTTCCAGGTGTTCCGGCGCAAGCTCATTCACCACTTCAAATATTTCTTCCATATCATGAGCCACAATTATTGCTGAACGCCCCCTAAAAGAAGCTTCAATTATTTCTCTCCTGGGCAATGTCGGTATTAATTTTTTTAGGCGAACGGCCACTTTTTTTGCCTGATGTTCTGAAGTAGTCACCAGCAATGCACCAGCGTCAGGATCATGTTCTGCCTGTGAAAGCATGTCTCTCACCAGATACTCAACAGGAATATCATCACGGTCACAAACAATCATAATTTCACTTGGTCCCGCGAAAGAGTCTATTCCAACAGTGCCATATACCTGCCTTTTAGCCTCTGCAACATAAGCATTCCCTGGACCGGTAATTTTGACGACTTTTTCAATTGATTCTGTCCCATATGCCAGTGCTCCTATAGACTGCACTCCACCTACCGCATAAAGCTCCTTAATACCTGTCAAAGCTGCTGTAGCCATCACTAACGGGTGAGGTAATCCGGAAGGTCCCGGAGGTGAAACCAGCACAATTCTAGGCACTTCCGCAATCTGGGCGGGGATGGCATTCATCAGCAATGTTGAGGGATAAACCGCACGACCGCCGGGGATATAAATGCCTGCACTGTCAACAGGTGTAACTTTCCAGCCTAATATTGTTCCATCCTGACTGAAATCCAGCTGACTGTCTGTTTTCTGGCGCTCATGAAAAATCATTATATTATCTGACGCTTCCTGTAAAACGTAGTACAGCTCTTCTTCCAGGTTATCAAGAGCTTCCTCCATGGCAGACTCAGGGACAAGCCATGATTCGGGGATTACCTTGTCAAATTTTTCAGTATATTTTTGTAAAGCTGCGTCACCGTTTTTACGTACATCAGCCAATATTTCCTGAACAGTACCTGAAACGTCAGTTTTAGCTTCACTTTCAATTGATTTTGAAAATGAATCAAAACCTTTATGAATTTTGACCTGCATTATTACTCTGAAAAATAAATTGATTTTCTCCAGTTGCGAGCTATTTCAGGATTTGATAACAGAAAAGAGTGTGGGGTTGATATATAAATCAGGCAATCATGCGTTCTGCTTCCTGAAATTCCACTGAAACAGTTTTGGAAATTCCAGGATCTTCCATGGTAACACCATACAAAATGTCTCCAATTTCCATAGTTTTTTTGTTGTGAGTGATGAGAATGAACTGAGCATTGTCAGTCAAACTTGTAATGAGTCGGTTGAAACGAACTATATTTACATCATCAAGCGGAGCATCAACTTCGTCCAGCAAACAAAACGGACTTGGTTTGACCAGAAAAATTGCAAACAGCAGGGAGATTGCGGTCAATGCCTTTTCGCCTCCTGAAAGCAGATTGATATTTTGCAGTTTTTTCCCCGGAGGCTGCGCCACGATATCAACTCCCGCATTCAAAATGTCTTCTGATTCAGTCAGCAGAAGTTTTGCATCTCCGCCCTCAAATAAGGAGCCAAAAACATTTTGAAAATTGTCATTTACCTGATCAAACATTTCTTTGAATCGGCGTCGGGATTCTATGTTGATATCCTTAATGGTTGCTTTCAAATCATCCATTGCTTTCTGCAGATCTTCGGACTGTGTTTGCAGAAAATTCATCCTTTCCTGCAATGCTTCATATTCTTCCGGGGCAGCAAGGTTCACTGCACCCATGGCGTTCAAACGCGCTTTAAGTGAACGCACTTCCTGACCCATTTTATTATGATTAGCAGTTTCAACATCAATTTCCGCTAGTATAGCTTCAGGAGTTTGTTCGGTAATCTCCTGCAGTTGCTCCTCAAATTTTTCTCGTTGTATTCGGAATTCAGTAAGTCTAAGTGATTCCTGATGTGCTTCACTTACAGTGTTATCCAGCAGACTTTGCCGTTGCTGAAGTTTTTGAGAAAGTAATGTTTGTTCTTCGATTTTTTGTTCCTGAAGAAGAATTTCTTCATCCAATTTCAGCTTAATGTTTGATCGATCTTCCAGCATGCCCTCAAAAGATTGATCAATTTCCGTAATCCGTTTCTGACTGTTATCTATTCTAAGATTGCCTTCAGCAAGAGCAGTTTGGAGCTGTTCAAGGCGCAGAGAAGTTTCTTCACATTCCCTCTGCAGACGTGACTCTGTTTCCAGCATATTTTTTTGCTGCTCTGTTGCTTCAGTTAAAGAAACTCGATGGGCAAGTAATTTCTCAGCTGTTGCATCCGACTGACTTTGCAGTTCCTGCATCCGCTCCTGTAAATGACTGGTTTTTGTTTCCAATTCTGATCGCTCGTTTCCAAGAGTCGAAATTGTCTCCACCGCAGTTTTTTCCTTTATCCGGGATGTTTTAATTTCCTCATGGATACTTTCTGAATCCTGTGAAAGTTGTGAAACAGATTGCTGCATGCGGCGTTCTTCAAGCTGGTGATGTTCAAGTTCCTTGTTTCCGCTCAGCAAAGCAAACTCCAGTTTGCGAGATTCTTCTTCGCTTGATTCATGGTCTGCTTTGAGGGTCTCATATTCCTGCTGAAGGATTTCCAATTCTTTTTCCAGCTTATTAATTTTGCTGTTCAGTTCACCAGTGTATTTTTCAACATCACTTATTTCCTGCTGGCGTTGTAGAAAACCCAATGATCCGGACTGCACCGTTCCCATGCTGACTGATGAATTTGACAGTCTAATTCCTGAAGAGGATATCAACTCAAATGGAGCTTCCGGCCAGTAGTTTTCGGATGCGTTCCAAAAGCTTTCTTCGTCTTTGAGTAATAAAAAGCGTGAGAAAAACTTTGTCCCCCACTCCTGCAGAGGTTCTTGGAAATTCATAATCTCAGGAAGGCTTATTCCTGAATTATCCATGGCTTGTGTAAAAGTTGCTGGACGGTCCAGGGCCACGAACTGCAGTTGCCCAAGTTCATTTTCAACGCAAAACGTATTTATCTGCGCAAGCATTTCCGCCTTTTCAATAACAACACAATCCAGTACTTCAGCCAATACAGGAGACACTTTATCCAATTCTCCCGGAGGGACTGAAATGTAATCCGCCAGAAGTCCGGATACGCCAAACTGCTTCTTTTTTGCAGGATCATCATGCATCAACTGCATGAATAACTTCACACTGTCTTTGAATCCTTCATAATGGGACTGTATTTGCTGCAGTGACTCGATGCGGGATTGAGCGGTGTTTTTTTGATAACGCAGATCTTCAAGGAGTTTTTCTTCTTCAATTATTCTGGAATGCAGTTCTTCAATATGACTTTCAAGTTCAGTAAGCTTATCTGATAATTTATTTTTCTGCAGGTTTATGCTTTCCATACGCTCTTCACAGTCAGTGACCTGAAGAGTTGCTTCCTGAAGTAAATTTCTGTGAGATTGTTCCTGGTCCTGAAGACGCTGTTGACGTTCAGCAAGATTTTCCAGCCGTTCATCAAGGAAATTCTTTTGATTTGTTTGATTAGTCAATTCTGTGTGTACATTCAGCAGTCTTTTTTGCAGTGCAGAAGATTCTTCAGTTGCGTTTTGTAACGCGTTGTTTTCTTCAGTACGTTTTTCTTCAATACTGACAAGTTGCTCCTCCATGCCGGTCAAACTATCAGAAAGTTCTTTCAGTTTTGTCTGTATGTCAATGTTTTCTTTTTTTCGCACATCCAGCCGCAGTTTTTGTTCCGTGAGTTCAGACTCATGATTCTTCAGCTGTTCGTTTACATTTTGAAGGTTTTGTTTTTCCAGTTCACGTTGATTTTCTGCTTCCTGTATATTTTGTTCTTTTTGAAAAAGATGTTCGCGTCGCTCTCCTAACTTTTTTTCGCGTTGTGTCTGTTCAAGCTTCAGATTCTCCATTTCTGTTTCAACAACAGACTTTTCATTTTGCAGATCTTGCTGCTGCTGTTGATGGCCGCTTACCAAATCCTGGGTTTTCTGTTCATTAAGTCCTTCCTGACGCCAGCTTAAACTAAGATGCTGACGCTCAAGCATTCCACATTGATCTCTGAGCTGCAGATACTTTTCCGCCCTTTCGACATGCTCACGAAGTCCTTCCTCCTGCTCTGCAAGCGCTCCCAGTACATCATTTACGCGCAGTAAATTTTGTGTTGTTTCATCAAGCCTCTTTTCCGCTGTTTCGCGTTTAAAACGAAACTTCACAATACCGGCAGCATCGTCAATCAATGTACGGCGTTCGATAGGTTTAGCACTGACAATTTCTCCTACTCGTCCTTGCTCTATGATTGAGTACCCTGTGCCGCCAATGCCGGTGTCCATAAATAATTCACGTACATCTTTCAACCGTACCGGAGTCTTGTTGATCATATATACGCTTTCGCCGGAACGGTATAGCCTGCGTGACACCTCGATTTCTGTGTATTCCGTAAATCTATCCAGAGTATCCCCTTTTGGGTTGGAAAAGGTCAGTGTTACTTCAGCCATGCTTGAGGGTTTCTGAAAGGAACTTCCTGCAAAAATCACTTCCTCCATGGAGCTTCCTCTTAAGTGTTTTACACGTTGTTCGCCAAGCACCCAGCGAATTGCATCGACTACATTGCTTTTTCCACAACCATTTGGTCCCACAACAATCGTGATACCGTTTTGCTTAAACTGCAAATTTACGGGATGGCAAAATGATTTGAACCCTGAAACTCTTATTTTATTGATTCTCACAGCTTTTTTTAAATATTGATTCCAATGTATTTACAAGCAGATTCCTGAGAATATTTTACAATTTTCAGTTATTTCTTACAGAGGCTTTGCCACTGCAATAATTATGCTTTTATGGGCAAACTACGCAACTCTTTGCGATAAAGTTTCCAGTTAGGATAAAACCTGTCCATCAGAGCTTTGAATTTGTTATTGTGGCTCGCTTCAAGCAGATGCACCATTTCATGTACCACAATGTATTCCAGACATGCATGAGATCTTTTTACCAGTTCAAGATTGAAACGAATTTTGCGGGTTTTTGGGGTACAGCTTCCCCATCGGGTTTTCATACTGCGAATTGAAAAACGCTCTACAGAAACATTCAGAATTGTTTCCCATTTTTTGACAAGTGGTGAAATTATTTTGGTGAGCTGACTGTGATACCATTCATGCAAAACTGAGCGTCTTTTGTCTTCATCGGCTCCTTCAGGTACATGAAGTAATATTTCATTATCAGTTAGTTGTACGAATGGGTGCTCGTTTTTCGCCTGTACTTTTAGTTGATAACCGCAGCCCATGTAGTAGTGAATTTCCTGATTTATATACTTGTATGATTCAAGCACATTTTTACTTATCCGCAGCCGCTGTTTTCTGATCCAATTAAGTCTGGAAAATGCAAAGTCATGAATAATTTCATTTTTTGTATGAAACGGTGCTGAAATGCGCACAGTACCGTCAGGAGGCAAAACACGCAGATGAAGATTATTGATTTTCTTTTGAATCACTTCTGCTTCAATTTCTTCAAGCTTAAGTTTTGTTTTCATCCCTTGTTTTATCATTACACTAAAAAAATGCATATTATCATTTGATTACAAAGATAATAATGATGATAAAAATTTTCTGACCGTTTTATCAGACATCATTGTTATTTGGTCAAATATTTAAACATGATGTTTAAGTCATCCTGGTATTAACGGTTTGTGCGTTTTGACAGATAAAAGAATGACCTTTACAGGTCCGAATTTTTTGGAAAGGATTTGAAGCGGCGACTTTGAATTCCAGGTATTGGCTTGTCTCCCCAGGAGTTAACAAAAACAATGATTTATCCTTTGTCAACATCATGGTAAGGATGGATAGGATAACCGAAATAAGGCAAAGTCAATGAGGAAGATATATGTTGATTATGGGGGAATCCGGGCAAATTTATTACTGTTTCAGTTATTTCTTTCAACCTTTGAAAAATGATTACGCAGCACGAACGGATTTCATGCGGATATTTTCAATTCTCACTACTTATAACTCTATTTTTGCAAAATCTAAAAGGGGATATCATCCTTAATGTAATCATCCTCCTGTTTGGACTCCGGGGTATTAGAATCAGGCTTAGAGGAATAATCCGGATGCGCGGCAGAGTTGTCCGTATAACCGGAAGAGACACCTGACTGTGCGGAACCAGAATCAGACATCTTTGAATCAAGGAACTGCATTGTTGTTACTACAACTTCTGTTTTGTAATGCTTCTGTCCCTGTTGATCTTCCCAGTCTCTTGTTTGCAACCGACCCTCAACGTAGACCTGAGATCCTTTTTTCAAATAAGACTGAGCCAAATCAGCCAGTCTTCCCCATAGTACAAGGCTGTGCCATTCTGTACGTTCCTGTTTTTCACCTTGTTTATCTGTCCAGTAATCGTTTGTAGCAATGGTGGCATTGGCCACAGCGCTGCCGGATTGTGTGTAACGTATTTCCGGGTCTTGTCCCAGCCTGCCAATCAACATAACTTTGTTAAGATTTGCCATGTTTTCTCCTCTCAATTGTTTTGTAGTATGATCTTATGTTCTAACGTAAAGGAGTTAATAAAGAAAGTGCTTTTTTCAGTCTGTCCTCAAACCCCATTTCTATGCTTCCGGATTCCCGTAAAACAGGCAGGATTTCTTTGTCAGAGTAACCAAGGTTTTTTAATGCGGAAAAAACCCCATCGATTTCCTCAGCAGATGAAACTGATCCGGTTTCTTCATTCTGCACAATTCCAGCTTCAAATCCGGAAATTGGATGCTTTTTAAGCTGGTCGTTCATATCAAGACATAACTTTGCCGCAGTTTTTTTCCCAATTCCTGGTACCTGACTAAAAACTCCGGTGTTGTTTTGTTGAACTGCATCAATCAATTGACGCGGAGAAAGTGCTGAAAGGACAGCTAAGCCTGTCTTCGGCCCAACACCTGAGGTTTTGATCAGCATTTCAAACAGTTTTTTTTCCTCTAAATTCTGGAAACCATACAATGAAATGTCATCTTCTCTGTAATTGGAGTAAATATGCAGTGAAAGGAATTCTTCCTGCGAATATTTAGCTGAAAGTTGTAACGGTACATGTACTGCGTAACCAACGTCTGCAGAAGTTTTGAGAACAATAAAATTCTCTTCTGAACGGAGTATGTATCCTTCAAGGTAGGCAATCATGAAGCAGCATTAACAGTATGTGTTTTTTCCCATTAAATCATCAAATCAAAAAGAATTAATATGGGATCTCCATAAGTGGGCATGTGTGAGAGCAACAGCAAGTGCGTCTGCCTGATCTTCCTGAAGTCTGTCCTGTATTTTCAACAGAATCCTAACCATGTGCTGAACCTGACTTTTATCTGCGCGCCCCATGCCGACAATAGTTTGCTTAACTTTGAGTGCCTGATATTCGTAAACCGGCAATTGACGTTCTGAAAATTTCAGCAGAATAACACCACGGGCATGTCCTAAAGAAAGTGCTGACTGAGCATTTTTTGCGTAAAAGATTTTTTCTATTGCTCCGCAATTCGGATTAAGTTTTTCAATTAATTTTTCCAATTCACTGGAAAGCATGAATAAACGGTCTGGAAGGGCATCTTTTTCATTCAGTTTTATGAAGCCACTGGCTAAATGACGGGACTGGTTTCCATCATGTTCAATAAAACCGTAACCGGTTTTCCTGCTTCCAGGATCAATACCTAAAATGCGCAGATAATCAACCAAGTTCTGCCAATACGCTTTCACTAATGTCAAAATTGGAATGCACGCTCTTTACATCATCATCATCTTCCAATAAATCAATCAGTTTTATTACCTGTTCAGCTTTTTTGCTATCGTCAATTTCAATACGGGTTTGTGGATCCCATATTAATTCCGCGTTTAACATTTCAACATCCATTTCTTCCAGGTAGGTTCGTACGGTATCAAAATCAGAAGGAGAAGTAATGACCTGAAATGTATCAGGATTTTCAGTGTTAATATCTTCCGCTCCGGCCTCCAGGATTAATTCAGTTAATCTGTCTTCATCGATTACAGACTTATCAACCATAATTGAGCCGAGCCGGTCAAACATGTATTGAACAGAATTAGCTGAGCCAAGATTGCCATTACATTTTTTAAAAGAACTTCTTACAAACGCGATAGTTCGGTTTCGATTATCAGTCATTACTTCTACAATAATCGCGACATTATTCGGACCATATCCTTCATATATGATTTCCTCATAAATCGCTCCATCCAACTCGCCAGCACCCTTTTTGATTGCTCTATCAATATTGTCTTTGGGCATACTCTGGCTTTTAGCATTTGCAATAGCAGTACGTAAGCGGGGATTTGCCTCCAGATCGCTTCCTCCAAGTCTTGCCGCAATTGTGAGTTCTTTAATCAGTTTCGTGAAAACTTTTCCACGTTTTGCGTCCTGTGCAGCCTTTCTATGCTTGATTGTACTCCATTTACTATGTCCGGACATGATGATAATCTTTCAAAAAAATATGATTTCGTGCTTTGATTTTTGGAATTTATTAAGATTTATGACTACAGACTTACAGAAAACTCTGATACTGAAATAATACATACACACTGTAGATATTTCAACAATTTGATGGGCTCTTCTGGAAGGACAAACTCTAATAACACACTGATTTTTGGAAGACGTGCTCTAACCAAAAGTCACTGCGGTATTGCTGTAATTTTTTATATGGAAAAATGACAGGCGTGATTTTGTTTCGGATTCAGGAGACAGATCAGGAAAGGATATTATTACAATCATTCCTTTGTTTCCGGCTTAGAATCTGACTCATCAGGGGTGTCAGATCCTGCACCAGGACTGAATTCGTCCTGAGTCGCTTTTACTTCAGGCTGGTCATGCACTTCTTCCGGATTTTTTTCAGAATCATTCTGCACTTGAGAAGTTTCTGCCTTACTTTCTTCTTCTACTGCTTCTTTTTCAGTGTTATCATCTCCTTCAGCAGACTCTGCTTTTAGTTCACTTTCAACAGTATCCTCCGCCCCAGCATCCTGCTGAACACTTTCATCATTTGATTCATTTTCGGCAGTTCCCTTGGCCTCAGCATCCTGCGGAATGTTTTCAGCAGATTCCTCTGAGGCAGCATCCTCCTGAGAATTTTCCTGAGTCAATTCCTCATTCTGAATTTCTTCACTGACTTCTTTCAGCACAGTGCTTTCTTTTTTCTTCTGTTTTTTCTTTGCACCTTTTTGCGATTTCAAATCACTTAAATTGTCTCCTACACTTCCTAACAGCTGTAAGATTGCCATTTCAGAGTTATCACCTAATCTGTTTTTTCCCAGTTTTATTATCCTGCAATATCCTCCTTGACGGTCTTTGTAGCGTTCGGCTAATTCACCGAAAAGTTGCCCCATGGCATCCTTGCTTTTTACATAACTCAAAGCCTGACGGCGTGCATGCAAGGTTCCTCGTTTCCCCAAACCAATCATTTTTTCAAGAGGTTTGCGTACTTCTTTTGCACGGGCCAGAGTGCAGGTAATCTGGCCATTTTCAATAATGGAAGTGACCATGTTCCGCATCATGGCAAGCCGATGTGCTGTAGTTACTCCTAAGCGGTTTCCAGCTTTTAAATGTCGCATTTTATTTTATTAACCGTTTAGTTTTCGTGTGGGTTGTTTGCGGGATCAAAATTATCCAGGGTAGTGCCAAAAGCCAACCCCATATCTGTCAGTATTACCTTGATTTCATTCAGTGACTTCCTGCCGAAATTTTTTGTTTTAAGCATTTCCTGTTCGGTTTTCTGAACAAGATCTCCAATGGTTTCTATCTTTGCGTTTTGAAGGCAATTAATCGAGCGCACAGACAACTCAAGTTCGCTCACACTTCGATACAAATTCTCATTAAGTGGTTCGTCTTCCACTTCTTCTTCTGGCTCATCTATTATGCTGCTTTCATCAAAGTTAATAAACACATCCATATGTTCTTTGATAATTTTTGCCGCGTAAGCCAGGCTGTCTGTAGGCTTAACGGAACCGTTTGTCCATAATTCAAAATTCAAACGGTCGAAGTCTGTTTTCTGATCAACTCTTGAATTTTCAACTTCATAGTTGATTCTGCTTACAGGTGAATGGTTTGAGTCCAGAAAAATTGTGCCAACCGGCAATTCCACCTGCTGATTATCTTCTGAGGTGACATAACCCTTATTGAAACGTGAATACATTGTGATGCTGATGGTAGCGCCTTTTTGCAATGTAGCCAAAGTTAAATCTGGATTTAAAATTTCTGCTTTTTCAAATGTTGATATGTCTCCGGCTTTTATTTCACATGGCCCTTCCCCGATGAGTTCCAGTTCAACAATTTCATCAACAAATTGCTCTATCTGAAGTTCCTTGATATTGAGGATTACCTGAACCATGTCCTCAACAATTCCGGGAATATTGGTAAATTCGTGAGTTACTCCGTCTATCTGCACCGCGAAAACAGCAGAACCTCTGATCGAAGAAAGAAGAACACGTCTTAAAGAATGACCTATTGTAATGCCAAACCCGGGCTCTAATGGATCAAGTGTGAACTTACCGTAATCGGCTTTTAAGTCCTCCGATTCAAACTGAAGCTTTTTAGGCTTAGCGATCGACATCCAGTTTTTAGCAAAATATGGATTTTCGTCAGTCGTCCCTTCTTCAGCGTCAGGATCTGTTTCTATAGCTGTGAGATTGTTGTTTTCCGGAGTTATATTTTCATTCTCCGGATCTGTAGTTTCTAAAGTTTCATTTAGTTCAGTCATCTGCATTCCAGTTTAGTTTTCCGGTGTTAATTCAGTAACAAATATAAGAACTGCGCAGGTTATATTATCTGGCTGACAGTTCCGGTGTAATCACACTAATCAGATCCTTCTTTGTTTCGGTGGTCTGCATCCATTATGAGGGACTGGTGTGATATCGTTGATTGATGTAATACGCATATCTTCAATAGCAGAGATTGCACGAAGTGCTGACTCCCGTCCTGAGCCGGGTCCTTTGACAAAAACATCAACGCTTTTCATTCCGCAGTCAACAGCTTTTTTTAATGCATCATCTGCTGCAACACGTGCTGCAAAAGGAGTGCTTTTACGGGAACCCTTGAAACCGTGTGCGCCTGTGCTGGACCACCCAATAGCGTTTCCTTGTGTGTCTGTAATTGTCACAATAGTGTTATTGAAGGTCGCCTTGATATAAATCCTGCCCTGTTCAACGTTTCTTTTTACTTTTCTTTTTTTTACCTGGGCCATATAGAGATTCTGCTTAAAATTTTATAAAAATTTATTTTTTCTTACTTACTGCCAATCTGCGCGGACCTTTTCTGGTTCTTGCGTTGGTTTTGGTCCTTTGTCCTCTTACGGGCATATGCTTACGATGTCTCAAGCCTCGGTAGTTGCCTAAATCCATCAGTCGCTTAATATTCAAACTGATCTCGCTTCGAAGGTCTCCTTCAACCTGATATTCTTTCTCAATTATTGTTCGGATCTGATTTACCTGTTCATCACTTAGATCACTTACTCGCACATTCTTATCGATCTTCGCTTTGCTTAAGATATCATTGGAAATCTTTCTGCCAATTCCATAAATGTAAGTTAGTCCAATTTCTACTCTTTTGGAATTTGGAAGATCAATGCCGGAAATTCTTGCCATCAGTTCCTTTTTTAACCCTGACGTTGTTTATGTTTCGGATTCTCACAAATCACACGCAAGACCCCTTTTCTTTTAATGATTCTGCAGTTATCACAGATTTTTTTTACAGATGAACGTACTTTCATTTTCTTTTAACAATTTATAAACGGAGCGCGGCAGATCTCATTTGTCGGCGCTTAGTTTTTTTCATGAAGCCGTCATAATTCTGATTAAGCAGAAAGGCTTCAATTTGATTTACCAGATCCAGACCTACTCCAACCACAATTAAGAGTGCTGTTCCTCCAAAGAAGAATGGTATATCAAAAAGATCAAACAGGATATAAGGTACGAGACATACTATAGCCAGGTAGGTTGCCCCGCCAAAAGTCAATCTTGATAAAACTAAATTCACATACTCTGCAGTTTTTTTCCCCGGACGTATTCCGGGAATGTAACCGCCATGTCTCTTCATTTCTTCTGCGATCTTCACCGGGTTGAATGTTATTGCGGTGTAAAAGAATGCAAAGAAAAAAATCATCAGTGCAAACAAAAAATTATATAGCATTCTTCCTGGAACTAACTGACTGCCAACAGCTTGCACCCATGGAATTGTGATAAAGCCAGTGATAGTTGCCGGAAAAGCCAGAATCGATGAAGCAAATATCGGCGGAATAACACCCGCAGTATTTATTTTCAGAGGAAGGTGTGACGACTGACCTCCGTACATACGGTTGCCCTGCATTCTCTTCGCGTATTGTACTGGTATTTTCCTGTAAGCAGTTTCAGCAAATATTACCAGGAAAATTACAACTATCATTAATAATCCAACTACGGTAAGTACCAGAGGTGATAATACATTGTCCTGAACAAGACGAATGGAATTTAGCACCGCGCCGGGAATGCCTACAACGATTCCTGCAAATATCAGTAAGGAAATTCCATTTCCAATTCCTCGTTCACTTATCTGCTCTCCAACCCACATCAGGAAAGCTGTTCCAGCTGTCAATGTAATCACGGTAAGGGCCCTGAATGCCCATGGACTTAGTGTGGAAATTACTATTGGCTGTCCGTTAGGCGCCGCCATGCTTTCAAGTCCAACCGCAATGGCAAATCCCTGAATTACACTGAGAACTATTGTTCCGTATCTTGTGTAACCTGTAATCTTTTTGCGCCCTGCATCACCTTCTTTTGATAATCTTTCCAGATAAGGAAATACAGCGGTCATCAATTGTATAATGATTGAAGCACTGATGTATGGCATCACGCCCAAGGCAAAAACAGTCAAACGTGCTAATGCTCCTCCGGTAAACATATCAAAAAACCGCAGGATAGAGCCCTGTTGCGCTTCAAAAAACGCTGTCAACGCTGCTCCATCAATTCCCGGGGTTGGTATATGTGCCCCCAGACGAAAAATCAGAAGCATGGCCAATGTGAAAAAAATTCGCTGCCTGAGTTCTTCGATCCGAAAAATGTTCTGAATTATGTTTAACATCAAAGACGCACTAGGCTAATTTGATCACTTCTCCCCCGGCTTTTTCTACTGCTTCTGCAGCATTTGCGCTGGCCATATCAACTTCAATTTTAATTTTTTTGTTAAGTACCCCTTTGCCCAGAAGCTTCACCGGTTTGTCTTCTTTTTTTATAAAGCCCAAAGCCTTTAGTTTTGATTTATCAAGATGACTTCCTGTTTCAACTGCAGGAGAATCTTCAAGATTTTGTAAATTAATCAGCTGGGCAATTTCTTTGTTAGGACTGGTGAATCCAAATTTCGGTAGTCTTCTGTTAAGAGGATTTTGTCCTCCCTCATAACCCCGTTTCTGTTTATATCCTGAACGGGATTTTGCTCCATTCTGACCCCTTCCGCAGTTCTTACCCTTGCCACTGCCAGGACCGCGTCCAACACGTTTTCTGCGTGCGGTTTTGCTTGAAACAAGTTCGTGAAGATGCATTTCTAACCTTTTAGTTTTTTATTCTACCGAGTCAATTCGGACAAGATGATTAATTTTCTGGATCATTCCTCGAATTTCCGGAGTATTTTCCAGGACAGAATTGCTGTTTATTTTCCGAAGTCCCAACCCACGCAGACATGCTTTTTGATTTTTTTGTGATCCAATACTACTTCGAATCTGTGTCACTTTTATTTTCTGAGCCATGTTTAGTGCTGACTTATGTAATTGATGTCTTTGCCTCTGGCTTTAGCAATCCATTCGTTACTTCTTAAATTATATAAACCATTAAGTGTTGAGCGTACCAGATTATTTGGATTTCTGGAGCCTAGACACTTAACGCTGATATCCATAATGCCTGCTGCCTCCATGACCGCACGAACAGCCCCAGCGGCAATTATACCGTGTCCTTTCTCTGCCGGTTTCATCAAAACTTTTCCTGAACCAAAGCGACTGGTGGTAACATGCGGAATTGATGTGCCTTGTATATGTATTTTTTTCATGTTGACAGCAGCCTGTTCAACAGCTTTACGGATTGCTTCCACAACCTCGTTTGCTTTGCCTAGTCCAAGACCGACCTTGCCTTTACCGTCACCAACAACCACCAGTGCACTGAAACTGAACCGCCGACCGCCTTTGACAACTTTTGCCACGCGGTTCACACGAATTACTTTTTCAATTAATTCATTTTTTTCGGAATTGTTTTCTGCCACTTTATACTTTATTTGGTTATTTTGGAGATTAAAATTTTAATCCTGCTTCTCTTGCACCTTCAGCCAGGGACTGAACACGACCGTGATAAACAAAACCGCCGCGATCAAAGACAGCTGAAGAAATGGACTTATCAAGAAGTTTTTTTGCTATATCAGCTCCAACAGATTTCGCTGCATCCTTATTCCCACTGTATGTTTTTTTCAGAGACTTTTGTATGGTCACAGTGGAAGAACATGCCAGTGTGCCTCCCATGTTGTCGTCTATTGCCTGAACATATATATGACGTGAAGACCTGAAGACAGCCAGGCGCGGACGTGATTCTGTTCCGTGAATTTTTTTTCTTATCCGCCTGTGTCTTGTTAGTCTTCCTTTCAGACGAGCTGCTGCGTTATTCATTTCAGTGATGCTTATAATTTAAATTTTACCGCTTTTTCCTGCTTTACGTTTTAGCTTCTGACCTTCAAACAGAACACCTTTCCCTTTATATGGTTCAGGTGGTCTAAACTTTTGTATTTCTGCAGATACTTGACCCAAAAGCTGCTTATCTGAACTTTCAAGAAGTATTTTCGTGTTTGCATTTACTGCTGCAGTAATTCCTTCAGGAAGAGTGTATTTAATAGGATGAGAATGACCCAAATTCAAAACCAGTTCTTTTTGGCTAACCGCTGCTCTGTAACCGACACCAATTAAGTTGAGCTGCTTTTGAAAACCCTGAGTAACACCTTGTATCATATTATTTATAAGTTTCCATGTTGTGCCGATCATTGCCGTTGTTGACTGTCCTTCATTTGAAGGAATCACAGATAGTGTCTCATTTTCAATTACCAAATCCACTTCCGGATGAGTCTTCAGTTCCAATTCTCCCTTTGGCCCCTTCACTTCCAGCAGCCTGTCATTGAAGGCTACCTTTACATCCTGCACCAGTTTGATTGGTCTTTTACCGATTCTTGACATTGTCTGATATTATTAAATTCCAACTATCGCACATTACAAAGCACTTCACCGCCGATATTATCCTCTCTACATTGTCGATCGCTCATAATTCCCCTTGAAGTTGAAAGGATGGAAATCCCTTGTCCATTTAGTATTGGTTTGCAGTCTTTCCCTTTTTTGTAGAGACGAAGTCCGGGCTTGCTGATTCGAGTAATCTCGCGAATTACCGGCAAATTATCCACATACTTCAACCATATTCGCAGTTGAGGGAATTTCCCATTTTCATCCAACTCCCAGTTCACGATAAAACCTTCTTCCTTCAAAACCTTTACTATGTTGAGTTTGATTTTGGAAGATAACAGAACAAGGCTTTCTTTTTTCCTCATATTCGCGTTGCGGATTCGTGTTAGCAGGTCCGCGACCGGATCACTCATGGACATAAACTAATCTTTTCTATCAATATTATTTAAATTACCAACTGGCTTTTATTACGCCCGGAAGTAGTCCGGAATTTGCGTGCTTTCTGAAACAAATCCTGCACATGCCGAATTTTCGCAAATATCCTCTGGGACGTCCGCAATATGCGCACCTGCTGTGTTCTCTAACTTTAAATTTTTGGGTACGCTCGCATTTTGCGATCATTGATTTTTTTGCCATCTAAATTACTTTCTAAATGGGAATCCCAGGTTTTGAATCATTGTAAAACTCTCATCATCAGTAAGTGCACTGGTAACAATTGAAATATTCATGCCGCGTACATGATCCACATCATCAAACTCGATTTCAGGAAATATCAGTTGTTCCTTGATTCCTATGTTATAGTTTCCGGCACCATCAAAGGCTCTGGGTGAAATTCCCCTGAAGTCTCTGATTCTTGGCATTGCAATGTGTAGCAGTTTGTCAAGAAATGTCCACATTTGTTTATTACGCAAAGTTACCATGCATCCAATAGGCATGCCTTCACGCAGTTTAAAGGTAGCAATGGAACGTTTTGCCCGTGTAACAACAGGTTTTTGTCCGGAAATTGAGGCCAGCTGCTTGCAGGCAGTTTCAATTGCTTTGGGATTTTGAATAGCTTCTCCCAAACCTATGTTTAAGGTAACTTTTTTAATCGCAGGGATTTGATGCTTGTTTTTATACTTGTACTTCTCCTGCAAAAGCGGGACTACTTTTGACTGGTATGTTTGTAACAAGTGACTCTCTGACATTATCCTAATACCTCCCCGGATTTTGCACAGATTCTGTTCTTTACACCAGCGTCACTGGTTTGTATTTTCACACGCACACCTCTTTTTAAAGTTGGATTGTATAACTGAACATTTGAATAGTGAACAGGAGATTCTACCTGGATCAATCCTCCTTGCTGATTTGCCGGATTAGGTTTTGTGTGGCGTGTTACCGTATTTACTCCCTCAATCAACACTCGCTCGTTTTTCCAGTCAACATTCACAACTCTTCCGGTACGTCCTTTTTCTTTTCCGGAAATGACTATCACAGTATCGTCACGACGAATTGTTGGCCGTCTTTTTTTTCTTTGTTCAGTTTTCATTGTCCAGTATTTTACAATACTTCCGGGGCCAGTGAGAGGATTCTCATGAATTTTCCGGCACGTAATTCGCGTGCCACTGGTCCGAAAATCCTTGTACCTACCGGTTCACGTTTTGCGTCTATTACAACAGCAGAATTTTCATCAAATCTGATATAACTGCCGTCAGGACGTCTGAATTCTTTTTTTGTACGAACTATCACTGCTCTTATTACATCTCCGGATTTCACTTTAGAATTAGGCAGAGCATCTTTGATGGATGCGACAATAATGTCTCCTACTCTGGCATAACGCCTTTTTGATCCTCCGAGTACTTTGATGCACATCAGGCGTTTTGCGCCGGAGTTATCAGCAACTTCTATGATACTTTGTGATTGAATCATTGTACCCGCTTATACAGTCGGAAACGTTTACGCTTACTCAAAGGCCTGCACTCAGCAATTTGCACCATGTCCCCAATTTGGCATACGTTCTGCTCATCGTGCGCTATGTATTTTTTTGAGCGTTTGATGGTTTTTTTATAGATTGGATGCTTTATTTTTCTCTCAATCTTCACAACAATGGATTTGTCCATATTGCTACTGACAACAACCCCGCTTTGTAGTTTAAGCTTACTCATTTCATTTAGACTCATCTGAATTTTGCTGCTTTTTCTCTATCAATACTGTGTTTACACGAGCTATGTTTCTACGTGTTTTTTTGATCATGTTGACATCAGCCAACTGCCTTGAAACATGCCCACAGCGTAAACGCAAATATTCTTCTTTGAGGTCATTTCTTTTTGCTTCCAGTTCATTAACAGGAAGTGCTCGTAACTCGGTTGCTTTCACAGTACTGCGGCCCTTTTGATAATTTTTGTTTTAACTGCCAGTTTGTATGCGGCTAAACGCAAGGCCTCGGAAGCAATTACTTCAGGAACTCCATCTATTTCATACAGCACACGCCCTGGTCGCACAGACGCAACCCAGGTATCAACCGCACCTTTGCCTTTCCCCATTCTGGTTTCAGCAGGACGCTTTGTGATCGGCTTGTCTGGAAAAACTCTGATCCAGGTTTTACCGCCACGTTTTAATGTTCTTGCAATTACTCGTCTTGCAGCCTCAATTTGACGTGTTGTCAGGTATCCTCGATCTGTAGTCTGCAAACCAAATGAACCAAAGCTCAATATGTTACCGGATTGAGCATTGCCCTGCATTCTGCCGCGCATCTGTTTGCGGAACTTTGTTTTTTGAGGCATTAACATAATTTGTTTCTCCTAATTTTGTGCACGTCTTCCGCGGGATTTGCCAAAATCTTCTCCACGGTATACCCACACTTTTACACCAATAATACCAAAAGTTGTGTTTGCTTCAGCCACACCATAGTCAATATCAACCCTTAAAGTGTGCAGTCGAACCTGTCCTTCACGTATCCATTCTGTTCTGGCAATCTCTGCTCCATTCAAACGTCCTCCAACCATCACTTTACAGCCTGCAATGTTCATCCGCATTGCTGCCTGAATTGAGCGTTTTACTGCTCTTCTGTAAGCAATTCTGCGTTCCAGCTGGCTGGCAATATTTTCTGCGATCAGAGTTGCATCTATTTCAGGACGCTTAATTTCCTTTATATTTACAACAACCTCATGATTGTTGCGCTTATTGAGTTCGTTTTTTAATCTCTCAACTTCATCACCTTTACGTCCAATAATAATTCCAGGACGGGCGGAGAAAATATTTACTTTTGTCTTTTTGGCTGTACGCTCAACTTCTATTTTCGAAATTGCAGCGTGTTTCAATCGAGCTTTGACGAATTTTTGTATTTCCAGGTCCTGTTTCAACTGGCTTGCATAATCTTTTTCTGCAAACCACTTAGAGTTCCATGTTCTGGAAATTCCAAGTCTCAGACCTATTGGATTAACTTTTTGACCCAATGCTTTCCTTGTAATTCATATTTCTCCTTAAAAAAGGGACTTAGTTGAAAAAGTTTAATTAATCACCAATTTCCAGCGTTATATGGCTGGAACGCTTTTTAATACCGGATGCGCGCCCCATGGCTCTGGCACGGAACCGTTTGAGCGTACGAGCCTCATCAATGAATGCTTTTGTAATCCTGAAATTATCCACATCAGCATCAGGATGGTGCTGGTCGGCATTTGCCAAGGCAGACTGTAAAACTTTCATAACAGGTTCTGCCGCACGGTTACGCAGAGTACTCAACAACGCCATTGCCCGTACAACATTCTTACCCCTGATCAAATCCACAACCAAGCGTGCTTTTCTGGGAGTTACTCTTACATTTTTTGCAGTTGCGTGAGCATTCATTATCTTTTTGCCCTTCTATCGCTTTTGCTTGCGTGTCCCCGATATGTTCTGGTAGGCGCAAATTCGCCTAATTTGTAGCCTACCATTTCTTCTGTGATAAAAACCGGAATAAACTTGTTTCCGTTGTGAACGGCGATATTGACTCCAATAAATTCAGGTAAAATTACTGAACGTCGAGACCATGTTTTAATTAATCTTCTGTCATTTGTCTGTTTGGCAACAGAGATTTTCTTCTCAAGATGGGCATCAACAAATGGCCCTTTTTTTAAGGATCTGGGCACAGTTTACTTTCTCTTCAAAATATATTTATCAGTGTCTTTGCGTTTTCTGGTCTTTGCCCCTTTTGTAAGCATACCCCATGGAGTTACAGGATGACGACCTCCGGAGCTTTTTCCTTCTCCTCCACCATGCGGGTGGTCAACAGGGTTCATAACTACACCTCTGACAGTAGGACGATGACCCAGCCAGCGATTTCTGCCTGCTTTTCCAATTTTAATATTCATATGCTCGGTATTACCTACTGTGCCGACAGTTGCCATGCATTCACTTCTTACTTTTCTAATTTCACCTGAACGGAGTTTAATCTGTGCATAGCCTTCACCTTTTGCCATCAATTGGATTGCTGCACCGGCGCTGCGGCCTAATTGTGCTCCTTTCCCCGGACGCAACTCTATGCAGTGAACCATTGTTCCAACAGGGATATTTTTCAGAGGCAGAGCATTACCGGGCTTGATGTCAGATTTTTCTCCTGAAAAAATAACATCACCCACTTTAATTCCATTTGGTGACAATATGTACCGTTTTTCACCATCAGCATAATGCAGCAAACTAATTCGTGCACTCCGATTAGGATCATATTCCAAAGAGGCAACCTTTGCAGGGATATCATGTTTGTCACGGGTAAAGTCAATGATTCGATACCGGCGTTTGTGGCCTCCGCCACGATGTCTGACTGTTATTCTTCCGTTATTATTCCTTCCTCCTTTTTTCCTCAGAGGAGCCAACAGACTCTTCTCCGGAACATCAGTGGTGATTTCCTCGAAAACGAATCCGCTCATGCCCCGCCTTCCGGGCGAGGTAGGTTTGTGAAATTTAATTCCCATAATAATGTTTGGCCTGCTTATGCTCCTTCGAAGTATTCAATTGTATCCCCCTGCTTGAGGGTAACCAGTGCTTTTTTCCAGCTGGACTTATATCCCTGGTAACGTCCCATGCGCTTCTTTTTACCGCGGACATTTATTGTCCTGACATTAAGAACAGAAACCTTAAATGTTTTTTCAACACAGTCCTTAATCTGAATTTTATTTGCTCTTGGATTCACCTCAAAAGCGTACTGATTTGTTTCTTCTTTCAGAGAAAGTGTCTTTTCAGTCATTTTCGGTGCTCTGAGCACATCAAAAATAATCATTTGCTGAATCTTTCCACAAATGCTTCAATAGCATTTTTAGTGAATATCACTTTGTTGTTTCGCATTATTTCATACACATTCAGACTCCGGTGACTTAGAACGTGCACGTCAGGAAGATTTCTGGATGCAAGACGCAGATTGTCTGAAACCTGATCTGTTACAATTAAAACTTTAGACGGAAGTTTAAAATCTGACAGCAGATTTTTCAGATTTTTTGTTTTATGATCATTTAGTACGAGGTCATCAAGTACGATTATTTCTTCCTGTCTGATTTTTTCCGCGAATGCTGAACGTGCTGCAAGAAGCCTTGTTTTTTTGTTCAGTCTGAAAGAGTGGCTGCGTACATGCGGGCCAAAAATTGTCCCGCCATGACGACGTAAAGGAGATTTAGCGCTGCCGGACCTGGCACTTCCGGTACCTTTTTGTCTGTAAAGTTTACGAGTGCTGTATGCGACTTCACCTCTGTTTTTTGTGGAATGCGTGCCCTGTTGCTTTGAGGCTAAAAATTGACGTACAATTTCTGAGACAACTGTTTTGTGATAAGGAGTCTCTGTAATTGAATCATCAATTTCAATATCTCCAGAGGCTTTGTTAGTTTGATCTACAGTTTTTAATTTTGCCATGACTGCTCTTTGACTTTACTGAACTTATCCTTCCTGTTTGATGGCAATGTCAACACCAGCAGAAATATCAAGGCGCATCAAAGCATCTATCGTCTGTGGTGTTGTATCCAAAATATAAAGCAGTCGTTTATGAGTACGAATTTCGAACTGCTCCCTCGACTTTTTGTCCACATGAGGAGAACGCAAAACTATGTAGCGGTTCTTACGTGTTGGAAGTGGAATCGGTCCAACTATCTCTGCACCGGTTCGCTTAACTGTATGGACAATTTCACTTATTGTTTTATCCAGTAGCTTATCGTCGTAAGCCTTGAAACGGACTTTTATCTTTTGTTCCATCAAATCGTCAGGATCTTCTATTCAATAACTTCAGTCACAACGCCGGAACCAATGGTTCTTCCACCTTCTCGAATTGCGAAGCGAACTTCTTTTTCCATTGCAATTGGACTGATCAAATCGATGGATACTTCCACATTGTCTCCAGGCATCACCATTTCAATTCCATCTGGCAATGTTACTACTCCGGTTACGTCAGTTGTGCGGAAATAAAATTGCGGACGGTAATTGCTGAAGAACGGAGTATGTCTCCCCCCTTCATCTTTATCAAGCACGTAAACCTGACCTTTGAACTTAGTATGCGGTGTAATTGTGCCGGGCTTACAGATTACTTGTCCGCGTTCAATGTCTTCACGTTTTACTCCCCTCAACAGAAGGCCGACATTATCCCCTGCTTGTCCCTGGTCAAGGGATTTACGGAACATTTCCACTCCGGTAACAGTTGTTTTTTGGGTATCACGTATGCCGGTAATCTCAATTTCCTCACCAACTTTTACAAGACCACGTTCAACCTGTCCGGTTGCTACTGTGCCACGTCCGGAAATTGTGAAAACATCTTCTACAGACATCAGGAAGTCTTTGTCGAGATCCCTGATCGGTTCCGGAATAAAACTGTCAACTGCTTCCATCAATTCTTTAATTGCCGCGAAAGCTGGATCATTTGAATCAGTAGATGTACTTTCCATGGCTGCCAGCGCAGAACCTTTGACAATGGGAGTATCATCACCGGGGAAATCATAGGAATCAAGCAGTTCACGAACTTCCATTTCTACCAGTTCAAGCAGTTCTTCATCATCAACCTGATCGACTTTGTTCAAAAATACAACAAGGTGCGGAACATTGACCTGACGAGCCAGCAAAATATGTTCACGGGTTTGCGGCATGGGGCCGTCAGCGGCTGATACAACAAGGATTGCTCCATCCATCTGTGCAGCGCCGGTGATCATGTTTTTAACATAATCAGCATGTCCGGGACAATCTACGTGAGCGTAATGTCGATTCACAGTCTGATATTCAATATGAGCTGTAGCAATGGTGATTCCGCGTTCTTTTTCTTCCGGAGCGCCGTCAATCTCATCGAATTCTTTTGCATCAGCAAGTCCATCCATCTGCAGTACTTTTGTAATTGCTGCAGTCAAAGTGGTTTTACCGTGGTCAACATGCCCAATTGTACCAACATTGACATGCGGTTTTGAGCGTTCAAATTTTTCTCTAGCCATTTCTTCTCCTGTTTAAAAATATGTTATGTCTAATTAGTACTTTCAGTTTAAGCTGACTGATTCTCCTGTCAGAGCCTTTCTTGTTGATTCAGACACAGATGTATAGTGACTGAAATGCATAGTATATGATGCCCGCCCCTGTGTGAGCGAACGCAGCCGGGTAGAGTATCCGAACATCTCCGCTAACGGTGCTTCCGCTAAAACAACCTGAATCCCACCCTGCTCCTCCATTCCACGAATACGTCCGTGACGAGCATTCAGGTCTCCGATCACATCACCTGTGAACGACACAGGTGTTACAACTTCTATTTTCATTGAGGGCTCAAGCAAAGTCGGTTTTGCTTTCAGCGCTCCCTCACGGAGTGCATTCACACCTGCAATTGTAAATGCTACTTCGGTAGAGGATTCATCCAAATATTCTCCCGCAATCAGTGAAACTTTTAAATCTATCAATGAAAATCCCGCCAGGACTCCATTGCTCATTGCGTTGCGAATACCCTGCTCCAAAGCTTCAGCAAACAGTGTCGGCAATTCCTCGTCGGATAAATTATTCTCAAACTCAAAACCACCACCGGCACCAAGAGGCTCAAGGCTTATTTTGCAAAACGCGTATTGCTCTTTTCCATCAAGCTGCTGTTCTACGCGAATTTCCGAATCTGCTTCTTGCGTGATCGTTTCCCGATAGGCAACTCTCGGAGTTCCGGCTTTGCAGGCTACTTTAAACTCGCGCTGCAGACGATCAACAATAACTTCCAGATGAAGCTCACCCATTCCGGAAATGATGTTTTGTCCTGTTTCAGCATCAATTCTGCTCCGGAACGAAGGGTCTTCCTGCATCAGACGCTTGAGAGCCTCTTCAAGCTTATCCTGATCCAGCTTCGTTTTTGGCTCAAGCGCCTGGTCAATTACCGGTTCCGGAAACTGAGTTCTTTCCAGAACAATCGGGTTCTCCTTTGGACAAAGCGTGTCTCCAGTGATCAGGTCCATTCCAACCACTGCCCCGATGTCACCTGCGCTTAATACTGAAACGTCTTCACGCTTATTAGCGTGCAGTTTAACCAGATTGCCGATCCTTTCATACTTGCGCTTACGGGGATTATAAGCGGATTTGCCAGACTCAAATAATCCTGAATAGACTCTAACAAAAGTCATCTGGCCCGCAAACGGATCACTGGCCACCTTAAATGCTAAAGCACACAATGGTTCCGACGCTGAAGCATCACGGCTAACAACTTTTTTTGTTACCGGGTGATCACCATGCACAGGAGGAATATCAAGCGGTGACGGCAAATACTCTACAACTGCGTCAATCAGTTGTTGAACCCCTTTGTTCTTGAAAGCGCTTCCACATAATACAGGAGTGATTTGCCCACTAAGTGTAGTGTCACGTAGTACCCTGACAATCTCACTCTGCTCTACTTGCTGCTCCTCAACTATCTTCTCAAGGAGTCCGTCATCAAACATTGACAGATGCTCCAGCATCTGCAGGCGGCCTTCTTCAGCCTCGGGTTTCAATTCATCCGAAAGTTCTTTCCTTTCGTACTCCAGTCCCCAGCCTTCTTCTTTGAAGCGAAGCTCCTGCATGCTTATCAAATCGATTACACCCTCAAATCGATCCTCAGCACCAATAGGCATTTGTATTGCCACTGGATTCGCGGAAAGCTGCTCATCAATTGAGTTGACAGCATTCTTGAAATCCGCACCTACACGATCCATTTTATTGATAAATGCAATACAGGGAACGTTGTAGCGCTTGGCTTGCTTCCAGACTGTCTCGGACTGGGGCTGCACTCCTGCCACAGCGCAGAGCACCATCACTGCTCCATCCAGCACTCTTAAAGACCGTTCGACCTCCGCGGTAAAATCTACATGACCTGGAGTGTCGATTATGTTCAGTGTGTACTGCTGCTGATCGGTCTCCCACAAGCAGGTTGTTGCCGCAGAGGTAATTGTAATACCCCTTTCCTGCTCCTGCTCCATCCAGTCCATTGTGGCAGAGCCGTCATTGACCTCACCGATTTTATGTATTCGACCGGTGTAAAAAAGTATGCGCTCAGTTGTTGTTGTCTTCCCGGCATCAATGTGTGCCATGATGCCGAGGTTGCGCCGATGTTTAAGATCAACAGTTTTTGCCACGTTGGTCTATTGAATTGGGCTCTGATATTTTTCAGCCAAAGCCTGATCATTTACCAACGGTAATGCGCAAAAGCTTTGTTAGCCTCTGCCATTTTGTGCGTGTCTTCTTTCTTTTTAATTGCACTGCCCTGGCTTTTTGATGCATCAATAAATTCATTTGCCAGTTTAGCCCGCATTGATAAGCCGCTTCTGGAATTTGCGTATTGAATAAGCCAGCGTATTGCCAGTGACTCACTTCTGTTGTGACGGACTTCCATCGGCACCTGATATGTTGAGCCTCCAACTCGTCTGGATTTCACTTCGACTGAAGGCATTACATTATCAATGGCTGCTTTAAAGATTTCCAGAGATGTCATTTCTGTTTGGCGTGTTGAAATCTCATCCAAAGCGCCATAAAATATTTTTTCGGCAACACTTTTCTTCCCGTTTTTCATTAATGAATTAATGAATTTGCTGACCAAAATTTCTTTAAATTTCGGATCAGGTAAAATCTCTCTCTTTATTGCCGATCTTCTTCGTGGCATACTTTTTTAACTTATCCTTTTTTTACGCCGTACTTTGAACGAGCTTGTCTACGATCGTTTACGCCTAATGTGTCCAGGGAACCACGTACAACATGATAACGCACCCCAGGCAGATCTTTGATTCGTCCGCCACGTATTAATACCACTGAATGCTCTTGAAGGTTGTGGCCGATTCCCGGAATATAACTCGTAACTTCGATACCATTGGTTAATCGAACACGGGCAACTTTACGAAGCGCGGAATTAGGCTTTTTCGGAGTTGAGGTGTAAACCCGTACACATACACCGCGACGCTGCGGACACCCCTGTAATGCAGGTGTATCTTTTTTGGTTAATTTGCTTCTTCGTCCCTTGCGAACCAACTGGCTTAATGTAGGCATTATCTATAAAATTGCTTTACTAGTTTAATAAAACTTAAAAAACCAATCCGCCAATTTAACATTGATTCCTTCATTCGTCAACATATAAAATGATATTTCTGCGAAAAATTTCGAGCAATAAAAAAAATGTGGTATTTTGAGTTTGTATTCCATGGCCAAAACAAAATCACTATCATCACATTAAGTACATATCGAACAAAGCTTGCTGAAAAAATACTATCCAATAATCTCTGCTTAAATAATGTCAAATCTGTTCTACCACTAACATTTTAAAATATGACAGAACATACCTATACCAACAAACTGATCCATGAAAAAAGCCCATATCTTTTTCAGCATGCCCATAACCCGGTAGACTGGTATCCATGGGGCAGTGAAGCCTTTGAGAAGGCGAAAGACGAAGATAAGATGCTGTTTGTCAGCATCGGCTATGCAACCTGTCACTGGTGTCATGTGATGGAACGCGAATCGTTTGAAGATCCGGATCTGGCAGATTATCTGAACTCTCATTTTGTGCCTGTAAAAGTAGATCGTGAGGAACGTCCGGATGTTGATAAAATTCACATGGACGCGCTGCATGCAATCGGGCAGCAGGGTGGATGGCCGCTGAATATGTTTGTTACACCGGAAGGGAAGCCTGTTACCGGCGGAACTTACTTTCCTCCAAGGCCAATGCATGGACGTAGATCATTTGGTGAACTTCTGCGGACATTGGTTTCAGTCTGGGAAAATGAACGCGATAAGATATATTCCACTGCAGATCAAATTACATCTCACTTGCAGCAAAAAGCTGTTCCGGCTGATAAAGAACATCCGGAACTGACTTGGGAGGCAGAAGAACAGACTGCTGCCCATTTCAGTCAGACCTTTGATTCACAGCATGGAGGTTTCAGCCACCAGCCTCAAAACAAGTTCCCTCCCAGCATGGGATTGATGCTAATGCTGAGACACCATCATAGAACAGGCAATTCTCATTCTCTGGAAATGGTGGAAAAGACTCTTCAAAAAATGTTTGCCGGAGGAATATATGATCAGCTTGGAGGAGGGCTGAGCCGTTACAGCACTGATTATGAATGGCTTGTTCCACATTTTGAAAAAATGCTGTATGACAATGCACTGTTTGTCTGGGCTTTGACAGAAACATTTCAAATCACAAAGAATCCTCTTTATGAAACTGCAGTACGAGATGTTCTGGCATACATTAAGCAAATCATGACATCAGCAGAGGGGGCGTTTTATTCTGCTGAAGATGCGGACAGCGAAGGTGTAGAGGGGAAATTCTATCTCTGGTCAAAAGCGGAGGTAATGGAAATTCTGGGAAATGAATCCGGAGAACTTGCATGCGCTTACTGGGATATTACTGAACAGGGAAATTTTGAGGGCAACAGCATTCCGAATCGTCCGCGGTCTGATCATGAAGTTGCTGAACAATTCCGGATTACTGCTGAAGAAATGCATCAACAGCTCCGGACTGCGCGTCAAAAGCTGATGGCAGTTCGTTCCAGAAGGATTCGTCCATTGCTTGACAACAAAGTTTTGACTTCCTGGAACGGCTTAATGATCTCGGCATTTTCCAGAGCAGCCCGTGTTTTCGATGATCAGGATTTTGAAAAGACAGCCGTAGATTGGTGAGGCGCGTTATCTTGCCTACCTTTGTGATTACGCGCAGATGACAGTGGCCTGCCTGGATCTTTATGAAATAACTTATGATCCGGAATGGTTCAGGAAAGCACTTGAATTATCAAATGAAATCAACCGCCTTTTCCGGAATGAAAATGGCCCCTTTTATGACACAGGTACTGATGGTGAAGTTCTGCTGACACGCAACGCGGAAGGATATGATGGTGTTGAGCCCTCAGGAAACAGCAGTTTGGCAAATGCTTTTCTGAGGATGTATTCTTATGGTCTTGGTCACGAATATATCAAAGACGCGCAGCGAATATTCGGTTGTTTCAACCACATGCTTAATCAGGCAGGTGTCAGTTTTTGCTCAATGCTTTCCGGACTGCATTTCAGCCTGTCTTCGCCAAAAGAAGTCGTAATCGTGGGAAGACGCGGAGAAGAAGAAACGGAGGATTTGCTTGCAGAGGTGCGCAGAGAGTTTCATCCAAATACAGTCACAGCTTTCGTTGAAGAAGGTGAAGACAATCTGACTGAAAAAACAATACCTCTTACTTCCGGAAGAGAGATGGTGAACGGCAGAGCGACCGTTTATGTTTGTCAAAACCAAAGCTGTCAATTACCTGTACATACAGTCGAAGAGCTGCGCGAACAACTGGCTTGAGGGCTTCCCTGATTTGGACTTCAGATATTGTCCATATTTTCAGTGCTCAAAAAATACAATCTGTGGTTTTTTAACCTTGATAAATTATCAACCCAAAGGTTCATTCAGTTCAATCGAATATCCATCCGGATCTTTGATGAAGGCCAGAATGCGGGTGCCCCCTTTCATTGGAGATGGCTGCTTTGTGAATTCCACGTCATGCTCTTTCAGATATTCACTTGCGGCATATACATCTGAGACCTTTATTGCCAGATGTCCCCAGGCATTCCCCTTTTTGTAGTCCTCTTCCTGATCCCAGTTATACGTTAGTTCCAGGACAGTTCCCTCATCCTCTTCTGTATATCCTATAAAAGTGTTTGTGAACCGCCCTTCCGGATATTCCTTTTGGCGAAGTACTTTCATTCCCAGAATTCTTGTGTAAAAGTCCAGACTTCGCTCTAAATCTCTCACTCGAAACATTGTATGATCCAATTTAAAATCGGGCATATGCATTGTTTTATCAGTCATTTTACATTTTCTATTTTGGGTTGTTGGTTTAAAGCCGGACGAATAGAATCGGCGACCATTTCCTGAAAACTCCTTACAGAGGATTCCCAATGAGGTGATAAAAACCCTCCTTCACTGGCCACTTCAGAGTGACGTCCTTGCTGAAGACGCTCACACATTTCATGGTCTTCTTTGTGCACATCGTGCCACAGCTTTCTGATCTTTTCCACTGTTTCGGCACTATTGTCGGAATCCTTGTGTTGATAAATAACTCTTTTCTGACAGGTAGTCTCCGCCGATACAGGCTGGTTAAAATGCACTCCAATCTGGTCCGGGAAATAAACACCAAGCACAAAGTTTGGAAATAGAGTTAAGTACCTTGAACTTACACTCAATGTGTCATTTTTTGCCTTATCCTGTTGTTCCTGAGTTATGTCAACTGCGCTTCCTAGGCAATGTCCATCACTGACTACATAGTGATCAACCAGAGGCTGGCTTGTAGTAGTTTTATGCACAAACTGAACATGATAGGGTTCAATAAAATTTTCCATCAACAGCTTCCAGTTAGTTTTTATTTCACCAAACTCAATGCTTGCTATCGGAAAATAATCATCCAAATCGATTCCTTCCAATTGTTTCTTCAAGGGATCGATGAAAGAATCAAATGATGGACCGCTTCCACTTAAATTTACAAATATCCAATCATAAAACTTTCTACATCTTACCTCTCTAAGGCTTTGGTTTTCCAGGCTGAATTCTTCCGGCAGTTCAGTCTTACCGCCACCAAAGAAAGGAACTGCCAGCAATCGGCCATCCAAATCATAGGACCATCTGTGGTATGGGCAGGTTATCAGTTTTTTGCAATTCTGAGGTTCATTTACCAGTTTAAGGTTTCGATGCAGACAGACATTGTGAAAGGCCTTGATTTTATTGTTTGTGCTGAGAACTAGAAGTAAGGGTTCCCCTGCAACCTGTATTGGCATAACATCCCCGACTTTGGCAAGTTCATGCGCGAACCCGACGAATGTCCAGGACTTCGCGAATAACAGGCTTTCTTCCAATTCAAAAAATTCATTACTGAAATAGGCTGTAGAGGGGAGACCATGCAGCACTTTGCTTTTTTGGTCAAATAATGAAAAAAAATCTGCGCCCATTAATTCAGACATGATCATTCCGTCAAATACCAGTTTCCCTTTGGAATAAAATTAATTATGTCAATTGTTGACAAAATTTGCAATAATTGCGAATATAGCATTATAATATCATTAATTTTATATTTTCAATAAAATTTATTCATATATTTTTCGATTTCGTTAATTACATAAAAGGTAAATATACAGTTTTATCCCATTAGCGATACGCCGGTACTGGATTCGCCGCATGATGATTTGAACAGAAAAATCGTGTACATGCTGCAAAATGATGGTCGGCTGCCATACAAGGACATTGCTAAATCTCTGCGTGTTTCAGAAGGAACTATTCGTAATCGTGTACAGAGAATGAGAGAAGCAGGCGTGTTAAAAATTGTAGCCTTAGTGGATCCAATGGCCATAAAATATCAGGCCGACGCAATGCTTGGAATCAAGGTTGCCTCCACTCACACTCCTCGCAAGGTCGCGGAACGCTTATCAGAATTTAATGAAGTTGTATATGTTCTTTGGGTTTCAGGGAATTTTGATCTATTAGTTGAGGTGGTTTGCGACTCAACAAAAAGATTCCAGCAATTCCTCGAACGTCAATGTTATGCTTCTCCGGATATTGACCAATTTGAAATCATGGCAGGAATAGAAATGTTTAAGAATCAGTTTCTTTTGAAACGACAGGTGCAGTGATCAATAAATTTGATTATTAAAAACCACTAAATAGCATAAATGTAACATGAACCAAATTTACAAAAGTAACTTCTCCGAAGCTCTCCCCGATCCGAAACGGGCTGCCGAGGAAAAGAAAAGACTGGAAGCCGTCGGGGTCAAGTACATCCTCTCGTGCTGGATTGACCTGCTGGGGGTGCCCAAGACCAAGCCCGTCCCGATCAGCGACTTTGAACTGTTGTGCCGTGGCAAGGGACCACAGTTCGCGGTTCACTCAATCTCCTTTGTTCCGGAATTAGGTCCAGCGGATTCGGACCAGATTCCGGTGCCTGACCTAGACAGCCTCGTGATCTGTCCGTGGGACAAGACCTGCGCGTGGATGTTTGCCGATCTATGGTGGGAAGACCGCCCGTACAACCTTTGCCCACGAAGTGCCCTCAAGCGCGTCGTGCAGAACACGGCAGAGCAGGGCTATGCGACTTATGCCGGAGTGGAGCCGGAATTCATGGTGATGAAGTGGCAGGACGGGCAACCCGTCAAGGCCTTTGACAATGACCCCAAGCCCGGACAGGGATTGCGTCCGCGCCGCCAAGCCTTCGGTTACGACGTGGAATACTCAATTGACTCGATGGGCTTTTTGGGGGAACTGATTGACATCATCGAAGGCTTGGGCTGGAACCTTCATGATGTGGTGGCGGAAGGGGCGTATTCGCAGTTTGAGCTGGATTTCCACTACACCGATGTGTTGGGGATGGCCGACCGTCTGGTCTTCCTGCGGGTGCTGCTCAAGGAGGTTGCCAAGCGTCACGGCATGTTTGTGACCTTCATGCCCAAGACCACCATCGGTGACTGGCGTTCCGGCGCTCACATGAACACATCAATGCAGCCGATTGACAAACCGGGGGTCAACCTGTTTGAGACTGAGTCTGGAGGCTGGGCCGATCCGGTCTATGGGGCTGTGGGCGGACTGCTGCGGCACGGCGGAGCGCTGACTGCCATCGCCTGTTCGACGGTGAACTCATACAACGGCCTCGTGCCCAAGGTCGGTGGCTTCGAGGGCGGCACCGTGACCTGGGCACCCACGCACATGACCTACGGCTACAACAACCGCTCAGCAATGCTGCGATTGCCGCAGAGTCGCTTCTGCATCGAGAACCGTGCTGCCGACATGTGCATGAACCCGTACCTTGCGCTCGGCATGACCGCCGCCGCCATGACCGAAGGAGTGGTCAACGGCTACTCCCCCGGAGAGCCTCTGAATCAGGATTTGTACTCAATGAGCGAGGAGGCGATTGAAAAATCCGGTGCACAGCGTCTGCCACGCAACCTGCTGGAAGCGATAGAGATTTTGCGTTCCGACGAACTTGCCCTCACCGTCCTTGGAGACACGATGATGGATTCCTACCTGCGTTACAAAGTAGATGAATGGGAGCGTTACCACCAGGCAGTTACAGACTGGGAAGTGGAGGAGTACCTGAGGCTCTATTGAGAGAGATTGCATGAAACTGGATCAATTCAGCCAAGGCGCCTTCGCCGGATACGAAACCCGCTTGTCGGATCAGCCCGATGCGGAATTGACTCAGGTGGGGCCGGGAACGCCGTGCGGGGACTATCTGCGGCGCTTCTGGCATCCGGTTTTTCTCGCCAGGGATTTGAAGGATTTGCCCGTGGCCCTGAAGATTCTCGGCGAAGAACTGGTGTTGTTCCGCGACCTTTCCGGAAAACTCGGACTGGTGCATCAACGCTGTCCACACCGACTGGCATCGCTGGAGTACGGCAAGTGCGAGCAGCGCGGCATCCGCTGTTGCTACCACGGCTGGCACTTCGACACCGACGGCACCCTGCTCGACGCCCCCGGACAACCGCCGCACCTCAACGAACGCCTCAAGCGCCGCATCCGGCTGGGAGCCTATCCGGTGGTCGAGTACAAGGGGCTGATCTTCGGCTACATGGGGCCAATCGCGGAAATGCCGGAGTTTCCGGTGTTTGACGCAATGGCCTTCGAGGATATGGAAATGGTGCCCTACCAAGCGCCGTTCCGCTGCAACTGGCTTCAGGTGCTGGATGCGATTCTCGATCCACTGCATACCAGCTTCCTGCATTCCAACATCGGGCGTGTGCAGTTTTCAGAGGGCTTCGGCGAAGTCGGGCAGATGGACTTTTTTGAAAAAGACAATTGGTTGCTGGGCGTGAACACCCGCCGTGTGGGCGGGCATATCTGGCTGCGCGTCAACGAACTCGTGCTGCCCAACTTCACCCAAGCCGGAAGTGCCTTTGCGGCGGACGGAACGCAACGCCGCCTCTACGGGCGCAGTTCCTTTACGCGCTGGGTGGTTCCGGTGGATGACGAAAACACGCTGGCCATCGCCTGGGCGAACTTCGGGGAGCGCGGCGATCCCCCGGAATGGAACACGCCGGAAGGGCCGGAAGTCATCGAGCAGGGCGAGGTGTTTGACCGCACTTGCGAGCAACGTCAACGCTCCCCCGGAGACGCAGAAGCCACCGAGGGCATGGGCCGCATCACCGTACATCAGAACGAAAACCTCGTCAGCAGCGACCGGGGCATCACGCTAATGCGCAAACGGCTACGCGAGCAGATCCGGGCGGTGCAAAAGGGTGAATCTCCGGCGCGAGCCTCTGCAACGAACTCCGGTGCAATTCCAACCTACGGCGGGGACACTGTGCTGCGTATTTCCCGCGAGGATACTCCGGACGAGTCGGAAACCCTTAGCCAACTCGCCCACGAGTTTATGGAAATGCAGTATCAGGCGGACGACTTGAATGAGGAGGAGCGGGTGCGTTTCGTTTGCGAAAAACTGACCGAACTGGAAACGCAGGCTGCTGGGTCGAGTCATTCGGAATAAGTTTTGTAAACCCAGCTTACTCTTCCCCTCACCCCGGCCCTCTCCCCGTGGGAGAGGGGGGACCGCTTGCGGTGGGTGAGGGAAAAAGAAGGTATTTTCAATGCTTATTAAGAATCACTATAACCATCTTTAAATAGCAGCGTTATGGCCATCTATGAATACATCGTTGCTTTCACAGCGATTTTGCTTGGTCTGGCAACAGCCAAAATACTTCATGCCTTGCCGTATGTGTTTTCAAAAAATCAAAGAGATTGGACTCATTCATTTTTGTTTGTGAACGTGATGGTCAATCAACCTCTTACGTGGTGGGCGACTTGGGCGTATGCAAAAGTTGAAACATGGACATTTTTCACATTCATGTTGGTGATCTTGATGTTTGCTTTCAAATTATTTACTTGCTGATCAAATCGCATCCACTAATCCGGAAAAAATCATCTCATGGAAGGAACATTATTTCCAAATAAAATTCAAATTTTGGTTGATCCAATTATTGACATCTTTTGCTGCGTTATCGATACAGTATTTTGTGCTAGAAGTCCCACCGAATTTTGGTTTATGGGTTGCATTTATACAATGGTGGGTTCATATTGCGATCGGCATGTTCACTAAAAACGAGAGACTGCTTTTCTACTCAGCCTTGTTTTTCATGTCTTTTACTCTGATAGCTCTTTCCGTCATTATCAATGAAGCAGGAAGTTTAGGATAAGCAAATGACCGACAAGCTCCGCATTCACATCAAGAACAATCACGCCTCGCCGGACACCTTTCCGCCGACGATTGAGGGGGAGGAGGTCTTCACCATCACCGAGGAGCGGTTTCAGACGGCATGCAAGCGTCATCCTGCGGTGGCCGAGCAGGTGGAGGCATTCATTGATTGGGATTTGGAGCATTTCGCCGAGTCCATGCAAACCACCGAGGTGCTGGTCACCTGGGATTTCCCGACCGAGCATCTTGCCGAGGTTGCGCCCAATCTCAAGTTCATCCACATCATCGGCGCAGGCGTGGAGCATCTTTGCCCGATGGATTGGGTTCCGGAAGGCGTGCAGGTGGTCAACAACCGGGGGGTTCACGCCGCCAAGGGGGGCGAGTTCGGCTTGATGGCGGTGCTGATGCTCAATAGCCAGATTCCGGCCATTGTCGAAAACCAGCGACGCGTTCACTGGGAATCGCTCTACTCCAGTCCGGTGGTGGGCAAGACTGTGGTGGTGATCGGGGTCGGCAATATCGGCGGGGCCGCCGGACAGCAGTGCGCCCGGCTGGGCATGGAGGTGATCGGCATCAGCCGGCACGGAAAACCCGTGGAGGGCTTCAGCGAGGTGCGGACTCCCAAAGCATTGCCCGAAGTGTTGCCGCGAGCGGACTTTGTGCTGATGGCCACCCCTTGGACTCCGGAAACCGCAAACCTGCTCGACCGGGAAATGCAATCCCGGATCAAGCCTGGAGCGGGGATCATCAACGTGGGACGTGCGGGAACGATGGACTACGACGCGCTGGTGGACCACCTCAACAGCGGGCACTTTTCGGGCGCGATCCTTGACGTGTTCGACCCGGAACCCCTGCCCCCGGACTCCATTTTATGGAAGACCCCTAACTTGATGGTCATGCCCCACATCTCGGCGGATGACGGCAACACCTACGTCGAGATGACACTGGACCTTGTGTTCCAGAACCTGAAGCGACTGCTCAACGGACAGGAATTGATCAACGTCGTACGCCCGGAATTAGGTTACTGAAATGCCAGCCGAATTGCAACACTTCCGGCTCGGAGATGTGGAACTGCTCTCCGGACAAGTGCTTCCGGATGCAATGCTGGCCTATACAACTTACGGTGAGTTGAGTCCTGACAGAGACAATGTAGTTCTTCTGCCTACGTTTTACACGGGAAGTCATATCCGCAATGAAGGATTTTTCGGTTCCGGACGTGCCATTGATCCGGCCAGGCATTTCATCGTCTCGGTCAACCTGTTCGGGAACGGCTGGTCGTCATCGCCGAGCAACGCCGATCCATCCGTAAAGGGACCGCGCTTTCCGGAAGTTTCGCTTTACGACAACGTCAAGTACCAGCGCCGTCTGCTGACTGAAAAGCTCAGAGTCGAACGCATCCGGCTGGTGGCGGGCTGGTCGATGGCGGGGTGTCAGGCGTATCACTGGGCGGCGCAGTATCCGGAGATGGTGGATGCCATTTTGCCCTTTTGTGCCTCGGCCCGTACCTCGTCGCACAACTTCGTTTTTCTGGAAGGAGTGAAAGCCGCACTCACGGCGGACCAGACCTGGGCGGGCGGACACTACACTTCTTCGCCCGAAGCGGGCCTGAAGGCGTTTGGGCGCGTTTACGCTGGCTGGGCCTTTTCCCAGACTTTTTATCGGGAGGAGCTGTACCGGAACTTGGGGTTCGATTCCGTGGAAGCCCTGCTTCAGGATTGGGAGCAGGATCACCTGAACTGGGACGCGAACGACCTGCTCGCCAAGCTGCGGACCTGGCAGACCGCCGACATCAGTGCCAACCCGGCCTATGGAGGCGATTTCGAGCGGGCGCTTGGCAGCATCACCGCCAGGGCCATCCTCATACCGTGCAGCACCGACCTCTACTTTCCTCCGGAGGACAACGCCATCGAGGCCCGCCACTTGCCCAACGCGGAGCTGCGAACCTACGACTCTCCGTGGGGCCACTGCGTCGCCTCGCCGGGCAACGACCTCGAATTCACACGATTTCTGGATAAAGCCCTTTCAGAGCTTTTGTAAAAAGGTTTTAGCTGAAACAGTTGATGACTTTTTCAGTTTATTTTGATATTTTTAATGCCGTTTAATTTATGAATCACAATCTGATGAATAAGTAATAAGTTGTCATTTTGACCATATACATCTTCATCAAAACTAATTTTTTACTAAAGACCCATAAAGGAAAGGATAATTTGTGGCTCCGATAACTATGGATGGTTTTCAACGCGGTTATATTGTTCCAATAGGCGGCGCGGAAGAAAAACTAAAAAACCCCTTGATTTTGCAAAAGTTTGCTAATCTCTGTGGAGGCAAAGACGCACGGCTGGCAATCATTCCTACTGCGTCTAAACTCAAAGGAGCAGGACAGCATTATATTGATATTTACCGTGATATCGGAGTGGATCAAAGTGTTATTCTGCCGATTGAAGAGCGTGCTGACAGTGAACGTGAAGATTATCTGCGTGAACTAAAGCAGGCCAGCGGTATCTTCATTACCGGAGGAAATCAAGTACGTCTTTCCACTATTATGGGAGGCACTGCAGTGGCTAAATTGATCCGGCGCAGAAACGCCGAAGGTGTGCATTTTGCCGGAACTTCCGCGGGCGCGGCTTTTATTCCGGAACACATGATTGCCGGAGGCAGGAACACCCCTACACCCCGGGAAGGAGGCGTAATCTTAGCTCCAGGGCTGGGTTTAACAAATCGGATTGTAGTGGATCAACACTTTCGTCAAAGAGATCGTTTAGGCAGACTTCTTTCCGCGGTGGCCTACAATCCGTTTACCATCGGTATCGGAATAGACGAAAACACTGCCACCTTTATTGATCCGGACGGCGTGCTGGAAGTTGTGGGATCGGGGGCGATAACAGTTGTTGACCCCAGGGAACTGTCTCATTCCTCAATGGGCTCCAAACCCACAGGAAAACCGATCAATTTAATCAATTTACGATTGCATCTTTTAACCAAAGGTGCAAAATACGATACTTACACGCGGCAGGTTTTTCTTGAATGAATTCACACTAAATTATTAACTTACTTTTCAGCGGGTTAAATGAAGATCATTTCCACCAATGTTTATCATGGTCCTAATTTATACGCGCATTTTCCTGTAATACGGCATGTGCTGGATTTAGGCGTGTTGGAGGAATGGCCGTCCGCCCGACTGGGGAAGGAATATATTGACCAGCTTGTTGAAATGCTCCCGGGTCTGTCTGAACATGGATGCTCATACCGCACTGCCGGTGGATTCATACGCCGCCTGAGTGAGGACGAGGGCACCTGGATGGGACACATCATGGAACACGTTGCTTTGGAACTTCAGGGTATTGCCGGATCTGATGTGACATTTGGACGTACTCGTTCTACCGGAAACTATGGAGAGTACAATATGGTGTTTCAGTATATGCAGCGTGATGTTGGATTAAAAGCAGGCGAGCTGGCTTTAACTCTGCTGATGCATCAGCTTCCCGATGAAGTCAAAAATCAGTTGGAAATTCAACCTCCTGAGGACTTTGATTTTGAGCAGCAAAGAGATTCTTTCATCAGTTTTGCCCAACGACATGAACTTGGTCCAAGTACAGCCTCTTTAATCAATGCAGCAAAAGAGCGGGATATTCCTTTCTTGCGGCTAAACCGATATAGTCTGGTGCAGTTTGGTCATGGAAAATACCAGCGCCGGATTCAGGCAACAATTACCAGTGAAACACGCCAGATTGCAGTTGGCATTGCCGGAAACAAGGAAGAGTCGCATACCATTCTTTATGATCTTGGTCTGCCTACAACCATGCAGAAAATTGCTTACAGCAAAGAAGAAGCAGTTAAAGAAGCAAAAAAGCTTGGATTCCCAGTAGTTGTCAAACCTCTTGACGGCAACCACGGACGTGGAGTTTCAATCAACCTGACCACTGATGAACAGGTTAAAGTGGGATTTCGTGAAGCGCGAAAACAAAGTGCAAGTCGGGCTATTATCATTGAAAATTTCGTTACAGGATTTGATCATCGGATGCTGGTGGTCAATGGTGAACTCGTTGCTGTTTCAAAGCGTGTTCCCGGACATGTGGTGGGTGATGGAGTGAAAACCATTGAGGAACTGGTGGAAATAGTCAATAGCGATCCCCGGCGTGGAATTGGTCACGAGAAAGTACTGACTCGCATAATATTTGATGAGCAAGCTAATCGTCTGATGAGAGAATTCGGTAAAACAACCGAAACTGTTTTAGCCAAGGATGAAGTATTTTACCTTCGTTCCACTGGAAATCTTTCGATGGGAGGCACGGCGATTGACATGACGGATTCGGTGCATCCGGATAACAGGGAAATGGCGGTTCGGGCCATCAAGTCAATTGGACTTGATGTCGGCGGAGTCGATTTTCTGACCGAGGATATCACTCAATCTTACAAGGAGATTGGCGGGGCAATTGTTGAAGTAAACGCAGCGCCGGGATTCCGGATGCATGTTGCACCAAGTGAAGGACAGCCGCGGGATGTTGCTGCACCGGTAATGGATATGCTTTTTCCTCCAGGCTCACCAAGCAAAATACCAATTGCAGGGATAACAGGCACAAATGGGAAAACCACTACTGCCAGAATGCTTTCGCATATCCTGAAAACAAGCGGTCATATAGTAGGAATGACTTCAACTGACGGTGTTTACATTGACGGACATTTGACTGTTAAAGGGGACATGACCGGAGCTGTTTCTTCTCAGATGGTGCTCCGTGATCCTTCAGTGGATGTTGCAGTAATGGAAGTGGCACGAGGTGGAATGATTCGAAATGGCATTGGATTTCAGAATTGTGATGTTGGCGCCTGTCTTAATGTTTCTGAAGATCACCTTGGGCTCAGGGGGATTGACACTATTGAACAGCTGGCACGGATAAAGCGAATCCTGATTGAAATTGCTTCAGATACTGCTGTGCTGAATGCCGATGATACTCTCTGTCTGGAGATGGCAAATCATACCAAAGCTGAAAACATTTGCTATGTCACAATGTCAGTCAATCATCCGCTTGTCAAAGAACATATCCGAGCTGATGGTCGAGCCGTTGTGTTGGAAAAAGGTCTTAATGGTGAAATGATTACTCTTTATGATAAAGGCGCGCATATTCCGCTTCTCTGGACACATCTCATTCCAGCCACGATGGAAGGTAAAGCGATGTTGAATGTTCAAAACGCCATGTTTGCTGCAGCACTCGCGTTCAGCATGGGGAAACCGTTGGATGATATACGGCATGGACTGCGCACATTCAACACCACATTTTTCCAAGCCCCGGGCCGACTCAACAATTTTGATGAACACCCTTTCAAAGTCATTCTGGATTACGCGCATAATCCTGCTGCTTTGCGTGGTATGTGTCAATTGGTAACTCGTCTGGAAACTTCAGGAAAAAATCTGTGTGTTATTGCCATGCCCGGAGACCGACGGGATGAGGATATAATCGAAGCAGCAAAAACTGTTTCAGGTGTTTTTGATTATTATATTTGCAGAGCAGACGATGATCGTAGAAAGCGTGGTTTTGACGAAGTTCCCCAGATGCTGCGGAAAGTTTTACTGGAGAATGGTGTGCCTAAAAAAGCAATTGAAGTGATTCCAGATGAAGTAAACGCAATTCAACGTGGATTGACTCTTGCTCAGCCTGGAGACATGCTGATGGTGTTTGGAGATAACCTTACTCGATGCTGGAAGCAGATTATCAACTTTAACAAAGATGTGGAAATTCCTGAATCCCCTCAGACAAGTAAACCGAAAACGGATGATACTATTGTGGACTTTATTGAACCATTTACTTTAGGAGAAGGACAGCGTCTGATTCGGGATGAGCGAGGTGTCCGTCTTGAAGAGGGGGAAGAATCTGACTGAATAATTCTTAATATTTAATTACATGTATCCCTGATGAAACTGATTCTTGAAAGCTGCCGTCACTTAACTGGTCCAAGTCTTTATTCCCACATGCCGGGAACAGTGCTCGATGCCTCAATTTCAGGAATCACGGTTGATGAAGTGGTGGAATGCTGGCAGGAAGAAGTTCAAATGTTGAGAGAGGCTGTCGGTTGGAAACAAACCCCATTGCTTGTTCGCAGTACTCAACCGCATGGAGCAAGCCTTGCCTTTAATTCCTCAATTGACGCAGTTCTTTCCGCAACCGAGTTAAATAAAGCAGCATGGAACAAAACTGTTGCCAGACTTACCGGTGATGCAAAGGAAGATTTTGATGAAATTGTTGTTCAACTCAAGGATCGTATTCAGAAAGAAAGTGATCCTGCCTTACTAAAACTTCATGCAGCAGCTAAAGTTCATGGACTGCAATTACTGGCAGATGATGAAGCTGTTACGCTCGGACTTGGCACAGGCTCAAAAAGCTGGCCTGCCGGGAAGCTGCCTGCTCCGTATGGTATAGACTGGAATGCCATCCACAATGTTCCCGTCGCCCTGATCACCGGAACCAACGGCAAATCCACCACAGGCCGTTTGCTTGCTTCAATCGTCACTGCTGATGGAAAGGTTTCTGGACAGACATCAACCGACTGGATTCAGGTGGGTGAGGAAATTCTTGGTGAAGGTGATTATTCCGGACCGGGAGGCGCCCGCGCCATTCTGCGTGATAAGCGTGTGGAATTTGGTGTTTTGGAATCAGCACGGGGTGGGATGCTGCGCAGAGGTCTTGGAGTTACTGAAGCACAGGCTGGAATTATAACCAATGTTGCAGAAGAACATCTGGGACAATATGGTGTTCACTGCCTTGCTGATCTGATTGATGTCAAATTTACCATCCTGCGTCCTCTTGAGGCAACCAAAGGAACATTGGTTCTGAATGCAGATGATGCAGGACTTGTCGAATATGCTAAAAAAATAAACCATACGTTTTGCTGGTTCAGTATGGATGCTGAATCTGCCGTATTGAGTGAACATCGGAATCAAGGTGGCGAAGTCTGTTATCACGATCAAGGAAAAATTTATTACGCGAAAGGTGAGTCAACTAAATATTTGCTTAACGTGAAAGAAATTCCCATCACTTTGAATGGTGCAGCAAGATATAACATAGCGAATTGTCTGGGAGTTATTGCACTGGCCAAAAACCTGGGTTTTAATGATGAAGTTATTTTGAAGGCATTAAGAGAATTTCAGGGAGATATGAAGGATAATCCCGGAAGGGGCAACTATCTGACATTTCCGCTGCCGAAAGCCAATTGTTCAAACGATTCCCAAAAGGATCAAACCTTTCAGGTACTGATTGATTTCGCACATAACGCACATGGTCTCAATGCTGTGTGTGAGACTGTGAACACGCTTAAGGCCAAACGACGTCTGGTCGTTGCCGGCCATGTAGGTAGTCACAGTGATGAGGAAATACGCGAGATGACCAGAGCGGTTACAAAAATAAAACCCGTTTATTTTGTATCCCCTCAAATGAATGAATTTTTAAGGGGAAGAAAGGCCGGAGAGATTCCCATACTTGTTCATGATGAATTAAGGCTGCAGGGATTTGAGGAAGAGGAAATAGCTTCTGCGGATACCTCACTTGAAGGAGTGAAGAAAGCTGTAAAGCATGTCCAGGCAGGGGACTTACTGATGCTGGTCGGACTGGATCAGAGAGATGAAATCATAACCTTTCTTAATGAACTTTGATTGTTAAATATTAACTGTTCTGTGCCTGCTTTACACTAATTCTTTTACTGTAAAATCCCCGCTACAAAACCATCTTTCAGAACATCATGTCAACTCAAGACGTTATAAATTATCCTGTAACACTGGCACCTCCGGACATCTTAAGCTATCGTAAAAGCAATACCGGAGTAGAATACATTCATCAATTTGATTCCGGAAAGCCGGGGCCAAATGTTATGATCAGCTCGGTAGTGCATGGCAACGAGTTATGCGGTGCCATTGCCGTGGACCATCTGCTGCAAAACAATGTTCGACCACTGCAGGGCAAGTTGACTTTAGCATTCATGAATGTGGATGCATATCTCAGTTTTGATCCGGATAATCCTTCTGCATCCAGATATCTGGATGAGGATTTCAACCGGCTTTGGACACATGAAGTGCTGAGTGGAAACCGTGACAGCGTTGAGCTGCGAAGGGCACGTGAGGTTCAGCCTGTACTTGATACTGTTGACCTATTGCTGGACATCCATTCCATGCAGACTGCTACAACACCTTTGATGATGGCCGGACCTCTTGATAAGGGACGTAAGTTCGCCAAGCAGCTGGGTATCCCGGAAATTGTGGTAATGGATTTTGGACATAAAGCCGGAAGAAGGATGAGGGAATATGAAGGGTTTTCTGATCCGAATAGTCCCAAAAACGCTTTGCTGATTGAATGTGGACAGAACTGGGCACAGAGCAGCGCTGATCTGGCAATTACTGCGTCATGGCGATTTCTTTGTATGCTGGGAATGGTTTCGGAAGAAATGGCAGATCAACACTTACGGGTATATCCGCAGACGGAGCAGCGCTTCGTTGAAGTTTCCGCTCCTTATACCATTAAATCTGGAGAGTTCAGTTTTGCGGAGCCTTATGTGGGGCTTGAAGAAATTCCCGTTGAAGGAACTGTCATCGCCAACGATGGAGATCAGGCAGTAAAAACTCCATTTGACAACTGTGTGTTGATAATGCCTTCCCGACGTCAATTACCGGGTGACACTGCTGTACGCTTTGGGAAATTTTTATAGAAGACAGAAGTATGGGTTCCCTGTCTTTTTCACTGACCCAGCTGCAATATTTTGTAAAAGCAGCAAAGACGCTCAACATGACACAGGCCGCCCGGGACTGTCATGTTTCTCAGCCCTCAATTTCCGGAGCCGTGCACCAACTGGAGGATGTTTTCGGAACCATTATACAGAAAACCTTAGACCGCTCAGGTTTGGCGCGGTATGCTTACAAAAGCATCCTCTGAGTAAAGCCGCAAAAGATTTCATGCAGTTTTGCCGGAAATCGGTTTCGCAGTGGATGCCTGACCTAAAGTAACTACTCAATTATTAATAAACTTGCACATGAACCCTCAGTCACACACCAAGCCAGTTGATCGTACCAAGTGCCCTCTTTGCGGCAAATCCAACACCTGTGGCCGCGAAGCCGGTCTCGACCATTGCTGGTGTGCCGAACTTGTCTTTCCACGAAATTATCCACAAACCGTGACGTCTTGTTTTTGCAGGAGTTGCACAGAAAAGATGCTGGAACAGGAACGGGATACTGCACAAGCCTCTTCTTAACCGAAAAGTCCTAAGCCATCAGAAATTCTTATAGCTTTATCAGATAATAATATTTTACACTATCCGTAAATTTACTTAGTGTTTTAGAATCATTTTCTTAAGGCCTCAAAATAGCTTTGGACTTTAAGGGAACCTATATAAAACTAAAACCTGTAAAATACAATGACTTCAGTACAAGAAACTGCTGCGCAGGAATTCCTGTCAGGAATGCGCATTGCGGCCTCTGGAGTAACTGTTGTTACGGCCAACGGCGAAGGGGCCACAGTCAGTGCGATGAACTCAGTCAGCAGTGATCCGCCTTCCCTGCTTGTCTGCCTGTACAAGGGAACACGTACAGAATCCGCTATTGACAGAAAAAGAGGTTTCTGTGTGAATATCCTTGGTGAATCTCATTCAGCAATTGCCCGGGTGTTTGCGGGAATGCAACAGGCGGAGGAACGCTTTCCCAAGGATCAATGGATATCCTCACCTGTTACAGGATCTCCATTGCTGAAAGACGCGGTCGCGAGTTTCGACTGCGAAGTTGACCAGCGTATTGACTACGCCACCCACACCATCTTCATCGGTCAGGTGCGCCATTCCCAAGTCAGGGATCACGCACCCCTGATTTATTCCAACTGCAATTTTCACGGTTTGGGAAAACTCCCTGCTAACACCACTTAATTACTAAAGGATCAACATGATACGCACCGGAAACGAATACAAAGAATCCCTGCGTGATGAACGCAAGGTCTGGATTGACGGCGAACGGGTAAAGGACCTGTCCACACATCCAGCCTTCAAACCAATTATTGACATACGTGCCAGGATGTACGATATGGCACACGAAGAACAGTACCAGCAGCAGCTTACATATCAGGACGATGAAACAGGCGAACTCAACACTGTCTATCACAAACCCCCTCACACCCGTGAAGACTGGTACGAAAAAGATGTGGCGCTGGACGCGTTAATGCAGGATATTGGCGGAATTGTGATTCGTGTAAGCGATGAAACCGTTGGAGAGATGTGGTCGCTCTTTGACGGGCAGGATGTACTGAACGAGGTGGACCCGCAGTTCGCGAAGAATATCGAAAGGCACATCATAAAGACCACCAGGGAGGATCCATTTCATGTCTCCGCAAATACTGATCCCAAGGGAGACCGCTCAAGACTTCCTCAGGAACAGGATCCGGACATGCTGCTGCATGTGGTCAAAGAAACTGATGCAGGCATTGTAGTACGAGGGGCAAAATTCGAAACAGCCGCGGCCTACTCTAATCAGGCATTCGTTAAGCCGACCATTGGAGGCTGGGCCGGAAACGAAAAGCTCTCGGACTATGCTGTAAGCTTCATCTGTGAAATGGGGGCACCGGGACTTAAGCACATCTGCCGCACAGGATTCGCGGGAAACTCATCCATAGAGGATTATCCGCTGGCCAACCGTTTTGATGAAGTTGACACATTGCTTGTATTCGACAACGTGCTGGTTCCATGGGAAAACGTGTTATTTTACCGACATACCAGCGCCGCAGCATTTATTCGCGCAACACTCCACCGATACAGCGCATATCCATTTGTACTTCGCATCCGCTACATGGCTGACATGATGATCGGCGCTGCTCTTTTCAACGCCAGACAAACGGGTTTGGACAAAAACCAGGCAGTACGGGAGAAACTGGCAATGCTGGCCTGCTACCGTGAGGGGATCAACGCCCACCTTACCGCATCAATTGCCCTTGCGGAAAAAAGTCCTGGGGGCTTGCTGATGCCTAACCAGTCACTGCTTTTCACAGGAAGGGTACATGCTTGTACACGCCTTCCGGAAATGATGCACCTGGCACGGGAACTTTGCGGGGGACAGATTTGCGTAACTCCCAACCACGCAGCTTTTCAGGATCCGGAATCCGGACACTGGCTGGAAAAGTTCTACAATGTCAACGAAAACTGGGTGGCTGACGACCGCAGAAAACTGCTGTCGTTTGCTCGTGATTTGCTAAACTCAGACTACGCCGGGCACAGACTTACTTTCCAGTTGTTTGCTCAGTCACCACCCTTCAATCACCTCAACGCGGTTTACAACAACTTCGATTTCTCAGGGCCGCTGGATTTTGTGCGTAACGCAGCAGGATTGTCGGAAAATGTGATGAAGTGACAGCAAGTAAAATGTTTTAATTCAGACTGATTTTGATATAATCGACACTATCCTAAAGGAGAATGAATGACTCACGAACGAATCAGAAAATTTAACACCAAAGATACCTATCCCGAACAGAATCTGGACAATGACCTTTGTCAGGTTGTACGGGCGGGAAACATGGTTTTTTTACGCGGACAGGTCGGTTCAGATTTTGAGGGAAATATTGTCGGTATCGGCGATCCGGAAGCTCAAACTGATCAGGCAATGAAAAACGTAAAACAGCTGCTTGAAGAAGCTGGAAGCTGTCTTGAGCATGTCTGCAAAATCACAGTCTATCTTACCGACAGGGGTTACCGGGATCAGGTCTATCGTACAATGGGCAAATGGCTCAAAGGAGTGTTTCCCGTTTCTACAGGTGTGGTTGTGTCCGGGCTGGCAAAACCGGAATGGCTGATGGAGATTGACGTGATTGCAGTGATTCCGGAGGAAAAATGACTCTGTCTATTGCCGGACGCTGTCCGGAAACAGGTATGCTCGGCGGAGCAGTTACCTCTTCCAGTATCTGCGTAGCCAGTCGCTGTCTTTTCACTCGTGCCGGAGTGGGAGCCGCGCTCACCCAGAATGTTACAGACCCCAGTCTGGGAGATAAAATGCTAAGTCTGCTGGCATCCGGAATGGATGTCAATGCGTCTGTTTCCAGGGTTGTGTCTGAGGCAAATCATATTGAATGGAGGCAGCTCGTGCTGCTTGATGCCGGGGGCCGTTCCGCAATCCACACCGGAGAAAAAGTATTAGGAAAGCATTCCACTGTGCAAGGCAATCAATGTGCTGCTGCGGCAAATCTTCTGGCAAATGAAAATGTACCACAGGCCATGGTCACGGCTTTTGAACAAAGTTCCGGACACCTCGCACACAGGCTGATCTCTGCTCTGGAGGCAGGAATAAAAGCAGGAGGTGAGGAAGGTCCAGTGTATTCTACCGGAGTTCAGGTTGCCCAAACCGTGTCATGGCCGATAGTTGATCTTCGTGTTGATTGGGATGATGATCCTATTTCCAGGCTTCGTACAATCTGGAATGAATATCAGCCGCAGCTTGAACCTTATCTTACCCGCGCCCTCAACCCTGAAGATGCACCGTCTTACGGAGTTCCGGGGAATCCGTAATTTGGTATTAGGCTGCAAACAACGACTTGAAAACTTAAATCTTGGAGGAAGTATGAGGGCGAATAAAATACCAGATGGCTATCATACGGTAACTCCATATCTGCTGGTCCACGAAGTATCTGCGTTCCTCGAATATCTGGAAAAAGTCTTCAGCACAAAGGAGTTACGGCGAACAACCTTAGCGGAAGGAGTAGTGCATCATGCTCGTATCCGGATTGGTGATTCTGTTTTGATGATTGGAGAAGCTGGAGATCACCAGCCAGCCGTTCCAACAGTTCTTTACATGTATGTTGATGACGTTGATGAGACTTATCAGTTGGCTCTGAAGCATGGTGCAAAATCATTAAGAGAGCCTGCGGAACAGTATTATGGCGAGCGAAATGCTGGGGTGGAGGATCCGTTTGGAAATCAGTGGTGGTTTGCCGTTCACCTACAAAATGTTTCCTTGGAAGAAATGGAGAAACGGGCGAATGAAAAATTTCATGTGCCCAATACGAAATAGCAAGGATCATGCTTAGCCAAACGCAGATTGGAACCTTTTGGGAGCAGGGCTTCGTGCTTGCGGAAAACGAGGCCACGCCGGAGCAGCTTCAAGCCAATCTGGAACTGCGCCCGCAGTACGAAGAGGATTTGTTCTTTGAGCTTCAGGGACAGGCTACCGCCGGGAAAGTGTAACCCTCACAGAGTTCCTCCATGCCCGCAGACGATCATTACCAAATTCTGTTTGAGCCGGTGAAAATAGGCCCGGTGATGGCTCCGAACCGCTTTTACCAGGTACCGCATTGCAACGGCATGGGCTACCGTGATGTTTCCGGAATGGTGGCCTTGCGGGCCATCAAGGCCGAGGGCGGCTGGGGCGTAGTCAACACTGAGCAGGTTGAAATACACCACACCTCCGAAATTACGCCTTTTATTGAATTGCGGATTTGGGATGACCGGGACCTGCCTGTTCTTTCCAGAATCACAAATGCTGTCCATACATTTGGTTCATTAGCCGGAATCGAACTGGCATACAATGGCATGAACGGGCCAAATATGTATTCCCGTGAGGTTCCGCTCGGACCAAGCGATCTTCCTACGTTAACATACACCAGTGATCCTGTGCAGGCGCGCGCAATGACAAAACGTGATATCGTGGACCTAAGGCGCTGGCATCGCAATGCAGCTCTCCGTGCCAAATCTGCCGGATTTGATATTGTTTATGTTTACGGCGCGCACGGTTTTGGAGCTCCGCAGCATTTTCTTTCGAGACGCTTTAATCATCGCACAGACGAATATGGAGGAAGCCTGAAGAACCGGGGTCGGTTGCTGGTGGAACTAATTGAAGATACAAAGGATGCGGTCGGTGATACATGCGCGGTAGCCTGCCGAATCGGTGTGGATGAGCTGATTGGTACTGATGGCATTCACATTGAGGAAATGCTGGAACTCTTCAGCGATATCGCCGAACTTCCTGACTTGTGGGATTTGACTCTGTGCGACTGGGACATTGATTCACGTACTTCCCGCTTTGGGGAAGAAGGCCACGAGGAACCGTTTGTGACCGGCTTCAAGCCTCTCACAACCAAACCCGTAGTTGGTGTGGGGCGCTTCACCTCACCGGACGCAATGGTTTCGCAAATTCGACGCGGAGTGCTGGATCTGATCGGCGCGGCGCGTCCCTCTATTGCTGATCCGTTTTTGCCCAAAAAAATTGAAGAAGACCGTTTGGAGGACATCCGGGAATGTATCGGCTGCAATATTTGTGTTTCCGGAGACATGACAATGTCACCGATCCGCTGTACCCAGAATCCGACGATGGGAGAAGAATGGAGGCGACGCTGGCATCCTGAAAAAATCCAAAGCAAAGGTCACAGCAAAAGTGTGCTGATTGTAGGTGGAGGACCATCCGGATTGGAATGCACACGTGCGCTGGGGCGACGTGGATACAAAGTTACACTGGCTGAAAAATCGAACGAACTCGGCGGGCGTGTTACACAGGAATCCCAATTGCCCGGCCTTGCTGCCTGGAATCGTGTGAGGGATTATCGTCTGGGGCAAATTCGGCAGATGGACAACGTTGAGACTTATCCTGGAAGTGAAGTCACTGTTGAGGATATTCTGGAATTCGGCAGTGAACACGTTGTACTGGCCACCGGTTCAAAATGGAGGCGTGATGGTGTAAGTCGCCATCATCTGCTTCCACTGACTTTTCCGGAAAAACTTGTTTTTACTCCGGATGATATTTTTGAAGGTCGTGTGCCAAGTGGCAGGGTGGTGGTTTACGATGATGACCATTTTTATCTTGGCGGTGTAGTCGCGGAATATTGCCGGAAAAACGGCTGTGAGGTTACACTTGTCACTCCGGCGGCGGTTGTTTCTTCCTGGACCATGCACACCCTGGAGCAGGAAATAATTCAGGCTGATTTGTTAAAAAAAGGAATCAAAATTATACCGCATCATTTCATCCGACCCGGAAAAGAAACTTATCCGGAAGCTGTTCATATTTATACCGGAGAATCAACTGTTATGAATTGTGATGCTTTGCTGCTGGTAACCGCACGTTTACCCAATGCTTCACTGGAAACTGAACTTGGGATGATGCGTGATTCCTGGGGTGATGCAGGGATCAAGAGTGTTACACGCATTGGTGATGCCCTTGCACCGTCAACCATTGCCGCAGCCGTATATTCCGGACACCGTTACGCACGGGAGCTGGATGAAAAAATTGATCCGGACGCAGTGCCGTTTGATCGTGAGTTGACAAACATTGCTCCGGAACCGGACTGGAACACATTCTGGCAGGAATAATTTACAAAATGGATTATTGAAAAATGTCAATCCCGCATAAATGGGAATCCAGGAAAATAAACAAAAACAATAATTGAGTTAAAATGATCACAATATATTCAGATAAGCATCGACTGCGTAACTCCAAAACTGAACTATACGGCGGCCAGCTTGTACCACCATTTGAAAATCCTTCACGTGCCGATATAGTTTTGGAGAGAGTAAAGAGCGAGAATCTTGGTGAAGTTATCTCTCCCAGGGAATTTGGTATGGAACCGGTTTTGGCGCTGCATGATGCAGGATTTGTTGAATTCCTTCAAGTAGCCTGGGAAGAATGGACCAAGACAGGCTACAAAGGGGAGGCAATGGCCAACTGCTGGCCCGCACGACGAATGTCACAGCGTGTTCCTGATTTTATAGAAGGTAAGATAGGTTACTATTCACTGGCCAATGAAACCTCAATCAGCAAAGGTACATGGGAAGCCGCTGAGGCCAGCAAGGATGTGGCTCTGACAGGAGCAGAATTGATATTGAGTGGAAATGAAAACGGAGTTTTCTCTCTCTGCCGCCCACCAGGCCACCATGCCGCTTTTGATATGTTTGGCGGATATTGTTTTTTGAACAATGCCGCAATTGCCGCACAATGGTTCAGGGACAACGGGATTGACAGAGTTGCAATACTGGACATTGACTTTCATCACGGAAACGGTACACAGGATATTTTCTATCAGCGGGATGATGTTCTTTATCTCTCGCTGCACGGGGATCCACGTGATGCATTTCCCCATTTTTCCGGTTATCAGGAAGAAACAGGTCAAAATACGGGTGAAGGCACCACATACAATTGGCCACTGCCTCCAGGGACACAGTTCAATAAATGGTGTGATTGCCTTAAAGAAAGCCTGGCAAAGATTGATCAGTTTGAGGCTGAGGTGATAATAGTATCTTTAGGTGTGGATACATTTGAGAAGGACCCCATCAGTTTTTTCAAACTCAAATCTGAAGATTTCCTAACCATCGGCAAGTTGATTTCTGATTTGAAACTTACCACACTTTTTGTGATGGAAGGAGGATACGACATCAAGGAATTGGGTGTCAACGCTGTCAATGTCCTGCAGGGTTTCGAGGAATAGAAGTTTCCCTTAACAGGCAGATCTTCTTTCGCTGTTAGTTCAGTTACTATCAATCCATAGTTGCAATAATTCAATAAGTGTATCACGGATGAGAACGGTAAAAGTTGCAGTAACTCAGATGGTGTGTTCTGAAGATCATGCAGAAAACATTGATAAGGCTGAAAATCTTATCCGGCAAGCAGCAGGACAAGGTGCAAATATCATTTTGCTGCAGGAATTGTTTGCAACAAGGTATTTCTGCAAAGAGCAGAGTCCGGAATATTTTGAATGGGCACTTCCTTTTGAAGAACATCCTGTTCTTCAAAGAATGAGCAGTTTAGCGAAGGAATTGAATGTTGTGCTTCCGGTAAGTTTTTTTGAACGATCAGGTAATACATTTTTCAACTCGTTGACCATGATCGATTCTGATGGTCAGCAGCTTGGAGTTTACCGAAAATCTCATATCCCGGATGGACCGGGCTACATGGAAAAATTTTACTTTGCTCCAGGAGACAGCGGATTTCGTGTCTGGGAAACACGTTTTGGAAAAGTCGGTGCCGGGATTTGCTGGGATCAATGGTTTCCGGAAGCAGCACGCGCAATGGCCCTGCAGGGTGCGGAAATCCTTTGTTATCCAACTGCGATCGGTTCAGAGCCTCATAATCCTGAATATGATACCTGTCCGCATTGGACACGAGTAATGCAGGGCCACGCTGCCGCAAACGTCGTGCCTGTAATGGCATCCAATCGTATTGGTCTGGAAATAAGCAGGGCAGGGAATAATGGTCCCAGCTGTGAAGTGACTTTTTACGGGTCGTCTTTTATTGCAGGACCAACTGGGGAATTAATTGAACAAGCCGGGCGTGAAGAAGAACAAATGCTTTTTGCGGAATTTGATCTTGATCATATACAAAAAATGCGTACAGAATGGGGAGTTTTCAGGGACCGCCGTCCTGAGCTTTATCAGACCCTTTTAAGTTTAGACGGGTCCTGATATAAAGGATTAATCGGTAACATCTTGACTTCGAGAATCTACATTATGCTGAGCCAAATACAAATTGATCACTTTTGGGAAAAAGGTTTTGTAATTACCGAAAACGGTGCTACGACGGAGCAGCTTCAAGCTTTGTCAGAGCAGCTTGATAAGTGGATTGAGGAAAGCCGTGATCATGATAAAAACTACGGAACAATGTCTGACGGCAAGGCACGGTTTGATCTGGAGGCCGGGCATTCTGCTGAAAGTCCAAAGCTAAGACGTGTGGCCAATCCTGTTGACATTTCTGATGCATATTACGATGTGCTGATCAATGGAGTAATTCCTGATATGGTGGCTGACTTGATCGGTCCGGATGTCAAGTTTCATCACTGTAAGCTCAACATCAAGCTGCCCGGAATGAAGACACGGGTGGACTTCCACCAGGATCATATTTACGATCCGCACACAAATGATGACATGGTGACGGCACTGCTGTTATTGGACGAAATGTCCGAAGAAAACGGCTGTTTGTGGGTGGTGCCTGGAGCACACCGAGAACGCTACAGTCACTTTCAGGACGGGAAATTCACCGGCAAGGTTGACCCCAGGCTGAACGCTCAACTTGAAGATCGTTCCGTACCGATAACAGGAAAATCCGGAGATGTTTGTCTGATGCATACCTGGATGGTACACGGAGGTCCTCCTAATCTTTCAGACAAACCCCGTCGGATGCTGATCTGCGACTACCCAGCCGCGGATGCCATTCCACTTACTCCCCCGATGGTGCCGTCGATCTACAGCCATCAGGTTATTCGCGGAAAGCCGGCGAAGATAGCCCGGATGATTCAAGCCAATCTGGAACTACGTCCGCAGTACGAAGACGATTCTTTTTTTGAGCTGCAGGGGCAGGCTACTGCGGGGAAGATGTAACTGGTTAAAATGAAGACCTCGTTTTTAATTCCTGCAAAAGCGGGAATGACATCTTTTATACTATTTCATCAATTTTATATGCTTGATAAATGCCTTTGAGTGTCTGCCGTTGCTTTTTCCAGTTTTTTGTACATCCACCTCAATTCCCAGTGCGGAAACAGGAGGCTGTTCCTTACCGAATAATTCCTTGAATTTTTCTTCAAGGTTTATCTCAGTGACAATGGTTTTTGCAGTGCTTCCGTCGCATGGTATGCAGAGATATCTTCCACCTTCCTGCCAGTAGTTTCCATAATATACCTGATCAGGTTTTTCTTTTTCTCCCAAGAAAAAACTTATGAAGTACGGAAGATCCGGAGCAAGGAAAAATCCACTGTCCAATTTTTTGTCACCAAAGAAGATCATAAATGAAATTGCTTCGCGAGTGTTCCTTTTTTTGTCTTTTGGCCCGCTCCAGTCAGCACCTTGTGGATATTGATCCACCCCCCATTCGATGTGTAATTTGGTCACATCCTGTAAATAGTTTCTTTTGTCAAATTCCCGCATCATCACACCAAGCTCATCTTTTGTGGGTTCAACCACAAGTTTTCCGTCTTCGAAACGAAGATTCATATCGTCAATATCTTCACGGAATTCCCAGTTGATTTTTTCAAACCATTCCTTGACATTACCTGATGCAGAAGTGAAATCCAGTTCATAAATTGTTTCCGCGTGGACTGAAAATGAAATAAACAATAAAACGATAATTGCGGTTATTGTTTTATGTATTTCAACTGCGGGGAATCGTTTTTTCTTCATGTTAACTGAAGTACAATGTCCTTGAAAAATTTTTACGCATCCGTTCAAAACCAATTTTTTCCCAATTTGACATCACCATAATTATTTGACCACAAGTTTTCAAGATTATTATTAAGCTTGTTAGCTGTGAAATGTTCATATCTTTCCTTCTTTCAGTAGTCAGGATCAGAAAATGAATTTCTTAAAGTATATAAACTTTTCAGTGAGGCTTAACAATTTGTCAGGTTGAGTACTTTCTAATTTGAACTTATTTTCACTGAGGAATTCTTTGCAGATATAGTGATTATTCTTTTAATTCCGCTTCTAAATCTTTCACTAGTCGAAATCCCTGAACATCCTGCCACCATTCCACATCTGGCGGGTTATCTCCGCGGTTATGAACTCGCAACCCTTTGTGCCAGCTGTACCAATGCCCTCCGCGGGTTACTTTAGTTGTGCCTGTTACTGGCCCTTGCGGATTATGTGTGGGAGAAATCCTGTAATAATCCCATTGATACCAGTCACAGCACCATTCTGCCACGTTTCCTGCCATATCAAATAATCCATATCCATTTGGTGCAAAACTGCCCACAGGCGCTGTACTGTAACTCCATTCATCCTTCCAGTCTATTTCTTCAATTTTTACAGTTTTGTATTCTTCATCTTCTTCCCAGTACCTGTGGAAATTAGCATCATTTTTCGTGATATAATTCCCCCATGGATATCTCTGTCCTTTCAGCCCGCCGCGCGCCGCGTATTCCCACTCAGCTTCAGTCGGCAGGCGTTTCCCTGCCCAACTGGAATAAGCGGAAGCCTGGTGCCAGTCAACATTCACCATCGGATGATTGTCCTCCGGTGAAACAAAATATTCCTGCCATACAGACCAGTCATATTCGTAGCCTGTTTCTTCCAGGAATTTCCTGAATTGACCAACTGTGACTTCGTACTTGTCCATATAGAAACTATCCACTGTCACTGTATGCACAGGGACATTATCATCTCCTGCTTTTCCGTTGGGGTTCCCCATTTGAAATGTGCCGCCGGGGATTAGAATCATTTGGTCATCCTGCTGATCAGCAAACGGGTCTGGTGTAAATTCCCATTTTACAACATCTGGAAGCAACAAACCATGAAGGAATGTTCCTCCATTCCCCCGAATCCAATCTGCCTGGACGTTATACAAAGACTCTCCGTCATAATTTCCCTTCCATTCAATTGTTCCATTGTCATAGTCTGTGTGCATGCGGGATGTGAAGATGACTCGGCCATCATCAACTTTGACATGGTATGGTCCTGACTCCTTTGAAGAATCATTTTCCGTGGTCAGTATTCCAAACTCAAATGTTAATGTTGTGGTGCCTTCAAACAAGCCAAGCCACCCCTCGGCTTTTATTAGTCCATGAAATGATTTTCCTTCCAAAGACAAAACAGCATCTTTATCACCAGCCTGAATCTGTACACTACAGCCGAGTAAAAGCGTCAGCGCTGCAATAGTTTTTTTGAGCTGGAGCAGTTGTTTATTCCAAATTGAAAAACACATAAACTACTTCCGGATGAAGAATAAAGTTTCTCAGTATTTAACCGGATGTGTCCGCGTTCATTCTATTGTGAGGGGGATACTTGTGCATCATTTTTCAAGGAAGATACGGTTTCATTGTCTTCGATTGTTTCTATTTCTTCCATTGGATCCGGGTTGATGAAAAACAGGTGATACCCCGGAAGTGTTTTGGTGGCAACTTCAATTTCCTTTTTGAGCAAGTCACTGGTTATTCTCCGGCGTAAAATGCTTTTTCGTTTTATCGAAAACAATTCCAGCTCAAGATGGCCAAATGTGTTTTTTAATTCAGAAAGCTGCTGATATTCAGCATTATTTTCCAGATAATCTATAATCAGACTTTCTCTTCGGGGGGAATAACCGCTGAACACTATTGTGTATATTTCCCCAATCTCGCCGGCATTCTGATAAAAATGGTTGATATGTTCAGTTGACTGAAGCACATTTTCCAAAGCGGCCTGTTTACCTGCTGTCCCCAGCAGTTTCTGCCATAGTTTTTCTTCCGGATTCATTAGTGTTTTTTCGATTCCCATAACGGATGTTGCCGCAATCTGTTGTCCTGAAACAGTATCAAACACACTGAAACGCACAGTTGATTTGACTTGAAAAAAGGAGCCGTTCAGCATGTGACGTTCTCCGGGAATCATTTCCATGATTACCAGTATTTCCACATTATAATTCAGTGCCAGCGCAGTCAGAATGTCCACAGGCCGCCAGTCTATTATATCCTGATCAAGAGCACGGTAAATCTGCTTCATGGTTTTCTGATTTAACGTCCTGAAACCTTCTTCGGCAAATGTTTTCTGCACCATCGCAATTGTTTCCTGCACAGCTCTGTTTTCACGGGACAATGCCTCAGCAGTTTGGCCATGGTAAATCACCATCAGCATTTTGTAACCCATTCGGTCGTGTATCATTCCCAGCTGCTGTAATTTTTTCAGAATTTTTTCTTCATCAACATTTGCCTTGATTTGGATTTCAACGTATTTTTGCTCCAGATCAATGTCCTGATTGACAATTTCGAAATCAATGATGAATTTTTTATTAAAGTTGTAAATCTGTTCCTTAATAACTTGATAATTTTGGTTGATAGTTTTTTTAACCAATAATTTCTCCACACCTTTTTTCACTGAGTTAAGTTGAGCATTTCTAAGCGCCTGTTCTTTTGCCTCGATTTGGTTGTTGTTATATATTTTTGTCAACCCCATGACAAATATTTCCTCTGCCTGTACAGGATAGACAAGCAGTGAGGTTAGAATCACAAAGTTAAACAGTAATTTCATTTGAACACTAGCTTTTGATCTTGTGACATTTGTGCAGTAAAGCTTAAAAAACTTCAGTGTTTGGAATGTAAACCGAAATCAGGTTTCAATCAAGACTAAGGTGTTTTTAAGCTTGCCGGCTGAAGTAAGGCACCATCTGGAGGAGGGAGTTTCGCAGCTGTCTCAACGGTACGTCCAATCAAAGTATCAAATGGGTTGTAATCACCGATTATATGTTGAATATCAATCCATGACTGAGAATATTTTTCATCAGGATTATATGCATTTGCCTGTGCAAAATGGTATGCCGCAAGTTCCAGTTCATTACGTAAATGATATACTGCGCCGATATTAAAATGAGCAGCAGCTAAATTCAAACGGTCTATTTGTTGAGTACTGCGCGAGTGTGCTTTAATAATTTGCGAATATCGTTCAAAATCCTGGTTTGAAATCAGTCCCATCAGCACAACATCAATCTCCTCTGATGAAAAAGTTTTTCCATGAATTTCCAGCAAAGGCCGTAAGGTGCTATCCGGCAAATTGGCTTTTTTGAGTCGTGTATAGACATTGTCTGTGAAAATAAAACTCTCTGATTCAGGATAAGTTCTAGGTTCAAACAGCACATAGTTCCAGCCTTTCAGCGCCAGGTCATACCTGCCGCCTGTGGCATAATGATTGGAGCGCATAATTTGTGGATGCCCAAAATCCAAAAATCCCATTGTCCATGGTACAGGCTGACTTCCTTTTTCTAAAACAACAATTCTCTCAGTCGGTTCAGGATTGATCCTGTATAAAAATTTCTGGATAAGCAGTTGTGCGAGACGCACCATTTCGTCAATTGTTTCCGGAATCAGCATTATGCTTTCTTCACCAACATAGCTCTGTTTTAAACTGGCATTTTCCTGATTGATGTAAAGAGTTTTATCTCCTGCAATATTTGTAATTTTAAAGGCTATTCCCAAATCCAGCGTACGATGAATTGAGCGTTCAGTGTAAGGTTTTTCCACAAACTCAAAGGTGCGGGAGATAACATTAAGTCCGGTAGGATTCTCCTTCAACACCTCTTTCTCTACCAAACTGATATGGGTCTGCTGCTGCACTTCTTCCTCATCTTTGACAGAATAACGCAGTACTTCGGCGCTGATCAGCGCGGCTTCTTTTTTTTCGTTATCCGGAAAGACCGCCAGGTATTTAATCTCAGGCAGTTGATTGATTTCATGTATCAAGATTGTGCCGAACAACACTGACTGCTCACCTTTGAAATTTTTTATATATAGTTCATTGATGCCGGAAAGCGCTTTTGGTGAAGGGGGAATTTTATGCTGAATCTCAGTTACAGAGCATCCGGACTGAAACAGCAGTAATGATAAAATCAGCGGAAGAAGAAAGAGTCGGAGAATATTAATTCTGAATACAGAGTTCGGAAACCTCATATTATTCAGAGCTAATATCGTTGACAGTGTTTTGAAGATTTTTGTTCTGATCAATGGTCCATGTATCCAGCGCCGCGTCATCGTCAAGGTTGCCCCTGGCAGTGGCGGTGAATGAAGAACTGTCACCGCTGATTGTGAAGTTGTAGCGCGCACTTTCTCCGCTTTCCAGTTCAACATCAAGTTTGCTGAGTGAATCTGCGTAAGTCTGATTGGTTGCAAAATAGATTTTCTGTGCAGTATAAATGGCGCTGAGGCTGACTTTTGCTTCAGTCTGTTTTGAGCGTTGAAGGTAGCCTTCCAGGCTGGGGTAGGCGAGTGTTGCCAGGATTCCGATGATCACAACAACAATCATCACTTCCAGCAGGCTGAATCCACGGCTCAATCTGCTCGCTGTGGATCTCATGTAAAATGTGACGCCATCTATCATCGCCTTACTTCAAAATATTAATGCGGGAGACAGAACTAATGGTCAGGCTATTGTTTCCAAATAAATATGTCGAGCTTTTTTGATAAAGCCTACAGCAGAGCCTGAATGGACGACGAGGCAAGCTCAATAATCTTGTCCGGAAAAACTCCAAGATAGAGCACCGCCACAGCTGTTCCAATCAGTCCGGTTAAGGCAAATCCGGACGATCTACCGGACAAGTCGGCGCCTTCCGGAAGCGCTCCCTCACGCATGTACATGAACATTACAACCCGCAGATAGTAATATGCTGAAAGCGCGCTGTTGAGTATTCCGATTACAGTCAGCCAGACCCATCCTTCATCTAATGCAGCGCTGAAAATTTGAAGTTTGCCGATGAATCCCCCTGTCAGAGGCAGGCCGATCAATGAAAACATAAACAAAGTCATCAGCAGTGCCAGAAACGGATTACGCTTACCGTAGCCTGCGAGATCATCGTAGTTTTGGGGAACACTCCCGGAATCACGTATGGTTAAAATACCAAATGCCCCGGTACCCATCACCGCGTAGGCACATGAATAAAAAATAACTCCGCTGATGGCTGAAGCGCTGCCAACCACCACCGCCACCAGCACATAGCCGGCATGTGCGATTGAGGAAAAAGCCAGCATGCGTTTTACTTCACTTTGACGCAGCGCCATTAAATTGCCGACAGTCATTGTCAGTACTGCCAGTATCCACAAAAGATTTTCCCAGTTTGCATCATCTAGCGGAATTCCGGTCAGCAAAACGCGCACAAAAACAGCAAAACCTGCGGCTTTTGCTGCGGCGGAAAGGAAACCTGTCACCGGGGTCGGGGCACCGGTGTAAACATCAGGAGTCCACATGTGAAAGGGAACAATGGCAATTTTAAAACTCATTGCAATAACAACCAAAGCCAGACCGACAATTACAAGCGGATTATCCGCGCCTTTTTGCTGAACTTCAGAAATTATGTCTGGCAGCAGCGTACTTCCTGTCGCGCCATAAAGCATGGAAATTCCGTAAAGCAGAAATCCGGTGGAAAACGCGCCCAACAGCAGATATTTGAGTGCGGCTTCATTGGACAGGGCGACCTTGCGTTTAATGCCGACCAGGATGTAGCTGGAGATTGACATTATTTCCAGACCGATGAAGATCACAAGCAGGTCAAGTCCGGAAGTCATGAACATCATTCCGGAAACAGCAGTCAGCAGCAGTACGTAATATTCCCCAAAATTCATCTCATTTTCGGCAATGTAGTGTCGCGAAAGAAACACTGTCACGATCGCCACACTCATGTAAATCAACTCAAACAGCACCGAAAAATCATCTGCCACAACCGTTCCGTAAAATCCGGTAATTTCCCTGCCATGCAGCTGTACTTCGGAAATAATTGCCAGCAGCAAGCCGATGATGGTGGTTATTGCTAAAGTGAAGGCTCGTTCTTTATGCGGCGCGAACAAATCAACCAGCAGAACTGTACAGGCCGTCAGTAGCACAATGATTTCGGGAATTATTGGAACTAAATCAGCTAATGTTATGAATTCTAATGGAGTCATTCAGTTATAATTTATTCGTTAATTAGTTCATTGTCGGAAAATTATACTGTGCTCCGGATTTGATTCCGGCAGGCCAACGCGAAGTAATTGCCTTGAGCCGCGTATAAAAGTGAATTGTTTCCGGACCATAAATATGGTGAGTACCAAAAAGTGACTGCTTCCACCCGCCAAAACTGTGGTAACCGACAGGCACAGGAATCGGTACGTTTATTCCCACCATGCCTACCTCAATTCGGCTGGCAAAATCTCTTGCGGCGTCACCGTCACGAGTGAAAATAGCTACGCCGTTTCCGTGCGGGTTGCCGTGAATCAGGTTTATCGCGTCTTCATAATCTTCAGCGCGAACAGTGGAAAGCACCGGCCCAAAAATTTCTTCTTTATAAATATCCATTTCAGGTGTTACCTGATCAAACAGCGAACCCCCAATGAAAAATCCTTTTTCGTAACCGGGAACTGTCAATTCTCGGCCATCTACCAAAAGGTCAGCGCCCTGGTCCACACCGCTTTGCAGCAATGAAGTGATTCTTTCCAGACTTTGTTTTGTTATGACTGGTCCCATTGCCGCTTTGCTGTCATCCGGAGGACCGACAGGCAGTTCTTCAACCAAAGGAACCATGCGATCCATCAGGTTTTCCGCGACATTATTCCCAACCGGAACAGGAACAGAAACCGCCATGCAGCGCTCCCCGGCGGAGCCGTATCCGGCACCCATCAGCGCGTCCACTACCTGGTCCATGTTTGCGTCCGGCATGATCACCATGTGGTTTTTTGCTCCGCCCAGTGCCTGAACCCGTTTGCCGCTGCTTGCTCCTCGGGAGTAAATGTATTTTGCTACAGGAGTTGAGCCTACAAAACTTACTGCCGCAATGTCCGGATGATCCAGTATGGCATCAACAACAACTTTGTCACCCTGCACTACGTTAAATACTCCGTCAGGCAAACCTGCTTCCTTGAACAAATCCGCAATTATGAGTGACACACTGGGGTCTCTTTCGGATGGTTTGAGGATAAACGCGTTTCCGCAGGCAATCGCGTTAGGAAACATCCACATCGGTACCATTGCCGGAAAATTGAAAGGCGTAATCCCGGCAACTACACCTAGCGCCTGTGGAAAGGAATACATATCTATCGACCTTGCAACCTGTTCACTGAAAGTTCCTTTCAACAGGTGTGGAATTCCGCATGAAAAATCAACTGCTTCCAGTCCCCTTGTTACCTCCCCCAGGGCGTCTTCATGTGTTTTGCCATGCTCGCTGCTGATGGTGCGTGCGATTTTGTCGGCGTTTTCCTCAATCAGACGTTTGAAGCGAAACATGACCTGCGCCCTCATCCCCACAGGAGTTTGTGCCCATTCGCTGGCAGCTGCTTTAGCCACTTCAACAACTTCATCAAGATCTTCAGAACTTGACAGTATAACCTGTCCGGAAACATCACCGGTAGAAGGATTAAAAACATCCTGGAGTGTCCCGACATTCTGGTTTGATCGAGAGCCTCCTACATAGTTCCCGATTATGTTACTCATATATTCTCCTGTATTTATTGTCTGATAAATGCTATTGTTAAACGCACTAATTCTAGGAGAGAAAGTCTGGCGAATCAAGTTTTTTTGCTTTTGATCACAAATGATTCCTGCATAAATCTCCGTTATGACAGATCAATAAATTACATGCATCATGATGTCATGTTCGCGGACAGATTGTTTATAAAATATTTTTTTCATCACAGATATACATGACTGAAAATAACAAAACCACTGAAAGCCTTCTCAAGACTTCTCTGCATTCCTGGCACACAAGAAATGGAGGAAAGATGGTTAATTTTGGAGGCTGGGATATGCCCCTGCAATATGGGACCGGAATTTTAAAAGAACATCTAGGCACACGTCGTTATGGCGGTTTATTCGACGTGAGTCACATGGGACGTTTCCGGATTCAGGGTAAGGACAAAATCCCTTTTCTTCAGCATGTACTTACCAACAATGCTGAGTCGCTGGAACCCTGGCAGGCACAGTACACCCTGATTCCCAACAGTAACGGAGGGTTATATGATGACGCCTACCTCTATCGTCCTGGAGATGAGTATTTTCTGGTAGTTAACGCTTCAAACAGGGAGAAGGACTGGGATCATTTGCTGCAGCAGGCAAATGACTTCGAAGTTTCAATGAAAGATGAAACTTCACAGATTTCGATGATTGCCTTTCAGGGACCTCTTTCCGGAAGGATTCTGGCCAGGCTGATTGAAGACGGAACTATGCCGGAAACATTTCGCAATAGTCTCTCCGAGGTCACACTCCTGGGAACCAGGGTCATTGTAGCCAGAACAGGTTACACCGGTGAACCGCTCGGTTTCGAACTCTTCATTCCATCTGAAAAGGCAGAGGAGGTTTGGGAGCATATTTATCAAGCAGGAAGTGAAGAAGGTTTGGTTGCAGCCGGACTTGGTGCGAGGGATACACTACGTCTGGAAGCAGGCATGCCGCTTTACGGACATGAGTTTGGCAATGATCCGGAAGGCAGAGAAATACCTGCCTTTGCTTTCCCCCTTACGTCAGTGGCGGTTAGTTTTTCACGGCGGAAAGGTGACTTTGTTGGTCGTGAAGCTCTGCGTGCTCAGTTTGAAGAAATCCGTAAACTTCGTACAGGACAGTATGAGACCTCTGAAATCCTGCCCAGACGAATCTTGCCGATGGCACTAACAGACAAAGGCATAGCTCGTCAGGGCGATCCGGTCTTTCTGAACGGTACTAATGTCGGCATGATTACAAGTGGAACCATGGTGCCTTATTGGAAATTCGGAGGAGAGGGTGCCACAATGAATATCACTGACGAAAATGACCGCAGGGCGCTGGCACTGGCATATATTGATGCAGAAATTCAACCCCAGCAGCAGCTTGAAGTCGAGGTACGCGGGCGACGACTTAGCTCACAGCTGGTGCTATGGCACGGCCGATCCGAAGCACCTCCGTATTTTCGTGCAATTCCAATAAGCACTGAAGCTGATACAGCAGAAACTTCTGCAGCCATTACAAGTGAGAAAGTCTCTTTGTTATTGAAAAAGAGCCTGGAAAACCATGAATGGCGTCAGCAGAACTGCGTCAACCTTATCCCCTCTGAAATGACACAGTCCTCTTTGGTCAGGCTTCTGCAGATCACCGATCCATGTGGACGCTACGCGGAACACAAGGAACTGCTTGCTGCATTTGAACAGGAAGTATTCTACTACCAGGGGACAGAATTCATTGAGTGGGTTGAAGAAAGGCTGGTCGATGAAATGTGTCAATTTCTTGGCTGCCCGCTGGTTGAATCCAGGATGATCAGCGGACAGATGGCAAACATGACAGTTTTCAGCGCACTGGTTGATTTTCGAAACCGCACAGAACGCCGCAGTGAACCCGCCCGTATTCCTCTGGTGATGAACAATCACATTGGCAAAGGCGGTCACCTGAGTTCCCAGCCGATGGGGGCCCTGCGTGACTATGTGGCAAAAAATCCGATAACAGAGAAGTATGCGGTGATAAACTTCCCTGTACTCAGGGATGACCCTTATTGCATTGATCTGCAGGAAACAGCTGAACTGCTGGAACGTTATGATCCGGAACTTATTATTCTCGGCAAGAGCATGATTCTGTATCCGGAACCGGTGGAGGCCATCTGTAAGATTCTGGAGTCAAAACTTGTCAGGCCTGTGGTGATGTATGACATGGCACACGTTTTGGGATTGATAGGACCGCACTTTCAGAACCCATTTGCTGAAGGAGTAGATATTGTCACCGGATCAACTCACAAAACCCTGTTCGGCTCACAGCGTGGACTAATCGGGGCGGCGTTTCAAGAAGAAACTCCAGAATACGAACTTTGGCAAACCATTCAGCGGAGAGCATTCCCCGGTGCAGTCAGCAACCATCACCTGGGCACGCTGCTCGGAATGCTGATGGCTTCTCTTGAGATGAATGCCTTTAAGGATTCCTATCAGCCACAGGTGTTGGCAAATGCCAAAGCCTTTGCTAGTGCACTGGCTGATGAAGGAATTAAGGTACAGGGAAATCCTGAGCTTGGCTATACCCAGACTCACCAGGTTGTAGTGGTTGTGGGTTACGCCCAGGGCACGGTCATCGCTGAGGAACTGGAAGCAAGCAACATCATTGTCAACTACCAGGCTATTCCTTCTGATGAAAGTTTTACCTCCAGTTCCGGCCTGCGCATGGGAGTGGCCGAAATGACACGTTTCGGCATGAAGGAGGATGACTTCAGGGAATTTGCCACACTTTTTGCTGAGGCCGTTCACGGAAGGAGTGTGGGTGATGAAGTAGCCCGGTTCCGTAAACGCTTCCTTAATCTGCATTACTGCTTCGATCAGGATTATCCTGAGGATGTTGAAGCACTTAAAAAACTTTTTTGATACATTAAGATTGGTATTAGCTTTCAACAAGACAGCACGGGGTGAACAATTCAACCTTGTTTAAGGCCTTGGTTCTTATTGAAGTATAATTAGTGGATTAGGACCTGAGGGGTGATTACTATGACGGGGCTTTTACTTATCCAACTTTAACAAGCATAAAATAATCAGTATTATTTTATTTCAGCTGATTCCTGAATTGCCTGCTTGAGAACCTCATAATTAAAATCGTCTCTTTTGCATGCATCAAGAATTACCTTCTCCCGCCTGATCATCAGATCAATGGCATTCGGCAAATCCTTTGCGAGCTCCGCAGGAATGACTACGGCGCCATGCCGGTCGGCATGTACTAAGTCATTGTGCTGAACTTTCATACCGAAAATTTCTACGGGTATTCCTGTTTCCTCTACCCGCACATACGCATGGGCCGGCCCTATTTTTCCTGCAAGCACCTGGAATCCCGGAGCAAGCACATCAAGATCCCGTACCGAGCCGTTGGTCAAAACACCTGCAACTCCCAGCGCGTTATGAATGTTTGTATTCACCTCTCCCCAGAAAGAGCCAAAACCGGGAATATCATCAATATCCTGGATCACACTCACACAGGGGCCTGTTCCGGAGGACACATATTGGTAATAAGCTAAACTTCGTTCACGCTTTGTGTTTGGATCAACTTCAGTGGATGAGCGGATGGTTGCTGTCCTGGCATAACCCACAAGCGGAGGAAGCGACGTGTCAGCGCAGACCAGCTGTTCTGTAGTAAAACCGCTGGTGCGGAAGCTGGAATCAAGCAGTTCCAGTGAATTCACGATTGTCGGCGTGTCGTATTTCCTGAATGTATCAAGCAGGGTTTGAGGGATTTGTTTCAAGGTTACATTTAAAAGTGTTAAAGTAGTTTTACCTGCTGTGATCAGACAGCAGTCCAGCCCCCGTCAACCTTGATGGCTGAGCCGGTCACCATTTTACTCATGTCAGAGGCAAGAAACAGCACTGCGTCTGCCACATCCTCAGTCTGTCCTACATGTCCAAGCGGAATGCGGCTCAGGACATAATCACCGAATTCCTTTTCTGCCAGGAATGGTTTTGTCAGTTCTGTCTCAACAAAGGTCGGGCAGACAGTATTTACCCTTATTCCATTTTCTGCCAGGTCCAGCGCCATGCTTTTATTGATCCCTTAATTCCAGACTCAAGCATTCCCTTTGCAACAACCTGTGCCACGAAAAAGGCTGATTTAACATTAAGGTCAATTACCTTATCGAAACTCTCTTCCGTGACATCGCAGAAATGTTCTGGAATATTGCTGCCCGCGTTGTTCACAAGTATGTTGAAAGGGCCATGATTTGATAAATTATAAACTGCTTCCATGGACAGAAGGTCTGCCGCGTAAACCGAGGCTTTTCCTCCGGATTCAATGATTTGATCCAGGACCTTTTCCAGTTGTTCTTCGGAGCGCGCGGTCAGCACAACTTCCGCGCCCACCGAGGCCAGGCATTTAGCACATGCTTTACCTATACCCCTGCCGGCACCGGTAACCAGTGCACGCT
>LULR01000003.1_pt1 | contig 135533 bp, 105 predicted proteins | sample 729471 | NCBI WGS metagenome assembly LULR01 (sample SAMN03860284, study PRJNA289734) | marine metagenome | biome: seawater column; feature: ocean; material: water; isolation source: Red Sea water column Station 108 - depth 500m | place: Saudi Arabia: Red Sea | collected 2011-10-15 | depth 500 m
AAAAAAAATCTCTGAACACCATTTTCACAATTTGTTCACATTACCTATGTAAATGTTCATGAAAGTTGGAGGGAATTGCCTCATTAGGAGCAGCAGGACAAAAAAATCCCAGTTTTGTTACCAATGCATGTAATAAAATTGTGACAATCTGTTAATTGCCATCATCTCAGCATACATTTCTAAAGAGTAAAGAATATGATTTAAAAGGGAATTAAATGGCGCACCCGGAGCGATTCGAACGCCCGACCTTCTGAACCGCAATCAGATGCTCTATCCAGCTGAGCTACGGGTGCAATTGGTTGTGGCGGAAAATTTAGGGGGTAATGTGACTGTTAAATGCTTTCAGGGTGCCTTGAAGAGGAAAAGAAGTCAATTGAAATATTTTTACAGCAGCGAATCTTGATGTTTATCCAGCTAATGCCAGAGGCGGTTCGAGCAGTTGAATTTCCCTCATGCATCGCACAAAAGAATTTTCATCCTGGCACTGCATCAATCGGTTGCGCCACTCTTTGGCGTTGCGGAATCCATTCACATAACTGCCGAGATACTTGCGAAATTCCTTTACTGCAATTGTTTCTTGTTTGAAACGCCTGAACAAATGGAAATGTTCCAGCGCAACTTCTATTCGCTTAAATTGAGTTGGCAAAGGGTATTTACTGCGATCCTGAAAACACCAGGGGTTGCCTATTGCAGCCCGTCCTATCATAAATCCGTCAAGATTTCCCAGCTGTTTGATTCCATAGTTGTAATCGCGGACATCTCCATTTCCTATCAAAGGAATTGAAAGATGTTTTTTCAGCTCATAAATTGGTTCCCAGTCTGCCTCTCCTTTGAATGCCTGGTTGTATGTGCGACCATGGATTGTCAGCATTGAGGCCCCCGCAGACTCAAGGGATTTGGCAAAATTGATCAGGTTTTTATGGTCTTTCCAGCCCAGACGAGTTTTAACTGAAACTTCCAGCGAACATGCCTTGCGGATGGAATCAACAATCCTGCAAGCCGAGTCTGTATCCTTCATCAATGCGCTGCCATGCTGTGAATGGACAATTTTTTTTGCAGGACAGCCCATGTTAATGTCCACACCCAGGATTCCACGGTCTTCCACCATCCTTGAAGCCTCTGCGAATTTTTCCGGAGAATTTCCAAAGAGCTGCATGAAAAACGGATGTTCACAGGGGTTGTAGTCCAGACGTGAACGTACTGATTCACTCAGCATCAATCCGTCAACACTTGTAAACTCACTGAAAAGAATGACATCCCTATTTAATGATCTTACAATTTGCCGATACGCGGAATTTGTTACTCCGTCCATTGGTGCCAGACAAACAATTGGACGCTTGACTTCAGACCAGCTCATGGCATGATTGGGAGAGGAGTTTTTCATTTATGAATGATATTGAGATTGGTATCTGATTCTGCAGAAATAACTGTGGAGTTGGGATTTAAGTCAATAAAATAAAACCTATGTAGTAACCTTCAAAAACTGCTAAAAGTTTAACCTCAAACAATATAAATGTCCATTTCGAAAGATTACACTCAAACTTCTGAACAGCCGATAATGCCTTCTGGATGGACAAATTTGGGGACCGCTCGTTCGAAATTTGCTGAGCAATTTGCTGATGACACTCTTAAAAATCAGCTTGCTCTTCCCGTTCTGTCGGATTCACTTTTGAAATTAAAACAGCAGTTTTCGGAAATACAGATTGGGAGCGAATATTTTTTTCAGGTATTCGATTTTTTGCACTGGGCAGAGGGAAGCAGCACAAAGGATAATGAGACCGAGAACATGCGATTTCATGTGCTGTTAACAGGAATACTTTTGATGCGCAAAGCAACAAATTCCGGAAGTACATGTCTGCCCTGGACAGAACTTCAGAGCCAAATATCCACAATGCTTACCAATTCAGGATTTTCAGGAAAGAAATATTCTCAGGAAAACTGGAAAAATTGGCTGCTGTCATTCTGCAAAACGAGAGAAGAAGATGAAGAACTCAGTGCCGGAAACTCCATATTTACAGAAAATAACTCTTTGCTGTATTTCAATAAATTTTGGAAGTGTGAATGCAGACTCATGTCTCTGTTGAAGAATCGACTGAAGATGCTTCCGGATATTATTGAAAAGTCTGTTGTTGAAAATGCAATCAGGACTGTGCTTGAAGTACATCCGGTGCTTTTTATGGATCAACCGCTAAAATTGTCAAAAGAGCAGAATGATGCGGTGCAACAGGCTATTTTATCACCATTTCTAATAATTACAGGCAGTCCGGGGACAGGGAAAACCTCTGTTGCACTGACTATACTGAGAGTGCTCAAAAGGCTTGGTTTAGCAGAACAACCTGCATTGGCAGCTCCTACAGGCAGGGCGGCAAACAGGTTGTCTGAATCGGTGGTGAATGGATTAAACTCAATCAAGGATTTAAGCAATCTCAGGCATGATCAAGATTTGTTGAAGTTTGCTGCAGATGCTAAAACACTTCATCGACTTTTAGGCTATCATCCTGTTAGAAATAGTTTTAGACATCATGAGTATGACCCTTTGGAACACGACTTGCTGATTATAGATGAAGGGTCGATGATTGATCAGGAACTGTTGCTTCGATTACTAAGGGCTTCAAACTCTGAGCTGCCGTATCAGCTGCCTGTACAGCGGATTGTAATTCTCGGTGACTCACATCAGCTTCCTTCAGTTGGCAGTGGAGCAGTAATGATGGAGTTGACACTGGAATCAAGTCAGGCAAGTCCTGATGTTACAGAAAATCCTGTGCATGTGGTCAGGCTGGTAAAAAACTATCGGCAGGAGATCAGTAATCCTGCGGGGAAGAATATTCTTGGAGTGGCAGTAACAGTGAGAGGTATGGGCTCTGACCCCCGACCGCAGTTGCTGTTTGAAGCAGAATCTCCAAATCACCAGGTTATTCAGAAGCTGAAAAGTCTTGACGAGGTAAAGCTGGAAAAGATTACTTTCCTGAATCAGGAAAATTCTTTTGATCAGCTTAAAGATTTTGGAAAATGGTGGTTTGATAAATTTCTCAAGGATGAAAATTTCAATAATTTAGTTCAAAGGGAGTATTCTTTTGAAAATCCTGTATCCTTGGAAAATGATCTGAATTATTTGTTTAATTATTTGAAGCGGTTTCGTATATTAACCGCTACTCAGGTTTTTTCCACAGGAGCAAGAGCGCTTAACATAATTATTCGGGATTTCTGGGTTTCTGAAAATGGAGTCCATAATTTAAATTCGGAGCACTTTCCGGGGGAACCTGTAATTGTGACGGAAAATAATTATCAGTTAAGTCTTTTCAACGGCGATCAGGGAATTTTTTTGAAATGTTTAAATCCTGAGACAAAAAAATTAGAATTAAAAGCAGTTTTTGAAATTGAAGGAGCATATAGGACTTTTTATGGACATCAGCTGCATCACCTCCAGAGAGGATACGCTATAACTGTTCATAAAAGCCAGGGCTCAGAGTTTGATTATCTGGCGTTGATCTTGCCTGATATGAGCATTGATCATGAAATAGGTGAACCGGATACACCATCAGTGCAGAATCTTATAAGTCGGGAAATGCTTTACACCGCACTGACAAGAGCAAAAAAATCGGTGCTGATTCTTGGCAGGCAATCAGCGCTGGAGACCGCGGCATTACAAAAAGAGAGACGATATTCCGGACTTGGGGATTTAATACGGAGTAATAAAGAATAACTATACTAACCTCTGTTCCGCAAATAGAAACATAAGGCGAAAGAACCTGGCAAATAAAATGCGTTTTCTTACATTCCTGTACATCTTTCTTTTTTCAGCAGTTACTGTTGTGTATTCTGCGGAAGAACTTGATTTGTTCCAGGCTGCCAGAAACGGAAACGCGTCACAGATGCGGGACATAATTGATTCCGGAGCAGATTTGAACAGCAAAGATGCATCCGGAAGAAACGCGCTGATGCAGGCGGTACTATACGGAAATCAGGAAACGACATTGGTCTTACTGGAAAACATGCCTGATCTGGAAACCAGGGATGAGTTGGGTCTGACTCCTTTGACATTGTCAATACGTTACGGTGATACGGAAATGACTAAGATATTGCTGGAACATGGTGCGAGTGTGGAAAACAGAATGGAAGACGACTCGACTCCTCTGATCTTTGCCGCACTTGAAGGACAAATGTCTGCTGTACGCCTGTTGCTTGAATATAATTCAGATGTCAGTGTACGCACTACATACGGTGAAACTGCACTGATAGTTGCTTCATTTGAAGGTTTTTTGGGAATAGTACGATTACTTCTTGACGAGGGAGCAGACATCAATGCAGTTAACGACGAAGGTTTTACCGCACTGTTAGCGGCAGCCAGTAACGGTTATCTGGAAGTTGTAAATTACCTCAACTCTCGTGGTGCAAAATCCGAAAAATTACAATTTCAAAACAATGTAGTTACTCCGGAAAATCTATTTGGCAGCAGCCGTGAAGAAGTTGATCTTCAACTTGATTCCAATGAAACAAGGGTCTCTGAACCTTTTTATGAATTGATAAGCGCCGCAATTGAAGGTCGCTTGAGTGTAGTTAATCAACTGCTGAAACAGGGTGCTGAAGTTAATAAAACAGACGACGTGGGTCGTACCGCACTGATGGAAGCAAGCTCATTTGGCCGTTATGGTGTGGTAAAACGTCTTCTGGAAGCCGGCGCGGAAGTCAATGTTTCAGACAATCAAAAAATGACAGCATTGATGTTTGCCACACTTGAAGGGAGAGTACGCGTGACAAACCTGTTAATTGACCGTAAGGCGGATGTGAACGCGGCAGACGCGGAAGGCATTACCTCGCTGATGCTTGCGGGAAATGAAGGCAGGACAGAAATTGCGCGTATGTTGATTGAACATGGAGCAAAAATCAACTGGCAAAGCAAGAGCGGAAGCACTGCCTTGATGGAAGCTGCGTCTGAGGGACGTACTGATACAGTCATGCTGCTTCTAGAAGCACAAGCCGATCCATTACTTTCAGATTTATTAGAACGGACAGCCCTTGTTATCGCGGAACAGCAAGGTCACAATGATATTGTGGAATTATTAAAGTAAGAACATAAGTTCCCTACCTCTTTAAATTAATTGTTCCACTGAATCTGATACTTTTAAATCCAAGCTATTGCGTCAAATCCTCCAAGTGAAACAATCCCAGTGGAAAAAACATATTGAGTCGATTGAAGCAGAATTGCTTAAACGTGGTCGTGAAACAAGCGCTGCTGAAATTCTGCAGCAGTTCGGCAGGAGATTATCTTCCACAATTCAGCAATTTTTTTCCGGAACGGACTCATTTGTTCCGGGAAACTCCTTAACTGTAGAGCAACACGCATTCACGCATTCTCTCCAGCTTTATGATATGAAATCAGTAATGCGTTTGGTTGCAAACTATGATGCAACTAAAGGCCTGAAAGTTGTTCTTCCTGGAATAGAAAAAAGTTACCGCTCCCTGATGGTCATCCCTCAGTTGAAACCGCTCACAAAGAACTCATCAGAAACCACGGCTTTAGATGAATATAAATTGCGTCTTGAAAAAGCATTGAGCGAAGTTCTTGATTGCCGGAAAGAGGACCTCTATGAAGAAGATGTACTTGCAGAAAAAATGGTTGTAGTTTCAGCAGCCACAGAGGAACTCAAGAAAAAATTTTTCAGTGAACGTTTACGCACCTTATTTTCAACAAATTATCGAATATATCTGATGCTGAAAAACCGCTATTTTTTGCATCGACTGAAACGGTTTGGAAAAAATCCTGATGCTGAAAAATTACAAAAAATCCGTTTAGCAGAGCTTACTTCTCAGCTACATAAACATCATGATGCCTCAGTTGGTGAATTAGTTGAAAACACCGATTTCCGTGTTATTGAACATTTGGTTAAAGAACAGATTTCAAAAAGTGCGGAAAAATTAGATGCAAAATCAGATTCAAAAGAATTGAGAACAGAGGGTGAAACTCAGGATAACTGCGGATCAAAATCCCGGCAGACTGAACAAAAAGAAGTAATACAGCCAATTTCAGTTATAGAAAACAGGGTGGCACCGGATATTTCTTTTGAAACAATCATCCAGGAAAACACTGAAGACACCATGTCTGCCTTTGATCAACTATGTGAAACATACTCTGAACCACTGGAAGAATTGTCTGCCAGTATTGGTCCGGTTCCGGAATGTTCTTCACCATATTTCCTTTCCAGAGTTGAAGAGTATCGTGATGACTTTGCAAATTATTTCCGACAAATGCATGGCGGCGACATGCAGGTAAATGCAGCAGTACATAATTTTACACTGGAACTGCTGATTCAGCGAGGCAAGGAGTACAATGCTGCAGAACGTTGGGGAGTGATTTCCAAATGCAGGCAGGAATATCAATCAATATATTTTCGACCCACAGAAGATGATGCTGCAGTACTGGACCGAAAAGCTGAATGGAATATGCTGATGCATGCGAGACTGCCTTTCATGTTTAATGTGCCACTGGAAAAGAACAGAATTATTGGCGTTGAAAAGGATAAGCTGTTCATTTTTCAAATTGGCACAGCGTTTTTCGACCAAAACCACCAAAGCAAGCTGGATCAATATCCTGATACATTTTACAAGCTGATGTTCGGCGGGCATCTTCTGGCCAACAAAAATGCTGTTATTTATGTTGAAGAAGAACCCTATTTCACTACAACACTTGAACAGATGTGGCGCTGTCGGGGGCTGGTTTACCTGTTTTTAATAGCAATTTCCCAACGCTTTGCCATAGAGCTGTCTCCGGCAATGCAGGATTATTTAGTGGAGGTATTGCCAAAAACCCTGCAAGTAAACGGAGAAATGCCTGATACTGCCTCTTTTCCTGATGTGCCTAATAAAACAGCAGTAAATTAAAACCTTCCTGACTACTAACTTCAGTCCCTACTACTAACTTCAACAAATTTTCCAAGCCTGAACTCTTGTGTTCCTTTATCTAATGCGATACAAAAGATGATATGTTCCACTGATTGAGTTCGACAAGATTGTGTTGAATGGTTACAATCAGATGAAAACTTATCACATAAAAACAGAAAAAGAATATTATGACTGCAAAAACGCAATCCGGAGAATCCGGACATCGCCGCGGACATCGCCGATACTCAAAGCTTGTAACAGAGACAAATGCACGTGCTGCCAGCAGGGGCATGCTCTATGGTGTTGGTTTCAAAAAAGCTGATTTCCAGAAATCGCAGGTCGGCATTGCCTCTACATGGGGAACAATTACACCATGCAACATGCATATAAATGATTTAGCCGAACATGCAGCGCGAGGTGTACGAAAAGCGAAAGGGATGCCTTTGACTTTCGGTACAATTACTGTTTCAGACGGAATTTCAATGGGAACGGAAGGAATGAAATATTCGCTGGTTTCCCGTGAAGTGATCGCCGATTCGATTGAAACAGTGGTAGGTTGCCAAAGTTACGACGGCATAGTAACCATTGGTGGTTGTGATAAAAATATGCCCGGCTGCACTTCCTGGAACACACAATGGTCAGGATGTAGATATTGTTTCTATATTTGAAGCAGTCGGGAAACAGGCAGCGGGTACGATAACCCAGGATGAGCTTGAAAAAGTTGAATCATGCGCTATTCCCGGTGCAGGTTCGTGTGGTGGGATGTACACCGCGAATACAATGGCCTCGGCCATAGAAGCACTTGGAATGAGTCTGCCAAACAGTTCCGCGCAGGAAGCAGTTTCAGAGGATAAAGTGCGGGACTGCGTGGAAGCAGGTGAAATGGTTTTACGCTTGATTGAAAAAAATATTTGTCCACTTGACATTCTTACCAGGGAAGCCTTTGAAAACGCGATTACAGTGGTAATGGCACTCGGCGGTTCCACGAACGCGGTTTTGCATTTGCTGGCAATGGCAAATGCGGCAAAAGTAAATCTGGAACTGGACGATTTTTTGAAAATTGGGAATAAAGCGCCGGTGCTTGCGGATTTAAAACCCAGTGGGAAATATTTAATGACTAATTTTGTCAAGATAGGCGGATTGCCACCCTTGATGAAAATGCTGCTGGATACAGGACTGCTTCATGGCGACTGTCTGACTGTGACAGGGAAAACAGTACGCGAAAATCTGGAAAACGTTAAGCCTTATGAGGATGGTCAGGACATAGTACACTCCCTGGATGATCCGATTAAAGAAACAGGACACCTTGTTATTCTTCGTGGGAATCTTGCCTCCGAAGGAGCAGTTGCAAAAATTTCCGGAAAAGAAGGTGAATTTTTCAGGGGAACAGCACGTGTTTTCAATTCTGAAGAAGAAGCCCTGAATCGGATTCTGGATGGCACTGTGGTTAAAGGAGATGTGATTGTTATTCGATATGAAGGTCCTAAAGGAGGTCCGGGCATGCGTGAAATGCTCTCACCAACTTCTGCCATTATGGGACGGGGCCTGGGTAATGACGTAGCCCTGATCACTGATGGGAGGTTTTCCGGCGGTTCTCATGGTTTCGTGATTGGACACATCACTCCTGAAGCCCAGGAAGGTGGTTTGCTGGGAATTGTTGAAAATGGTGACAACATCATAATTGATATAACAAAACGCACCATAGATCTGGAAGTTACGGAAGATGAAATAAAAAAACGTCAAGCAAACTGGACACGACCTCAGCCACGCTATACACGCGGAGTACTGGCCAAATACGCAAAAACAGTCAGTTCAGCCTCGCTGGGAGCAGTAACGGATTTGTGATAAAAAACTTAACTGAGACTCATGCTTTCCCCGGAACAATTTAAGAAAGATTCTTTTTCTGCGCTGAATAATCCTCAGCTGCGCCGTAATTTTAAACGCGCTATGTCCGGATTGATGCAGAAACGTCTGGCGGTGTTTCCGGATGATGAAGAATATCAGCAGCTCCGTGAAATAGGACATTCAGCACGGGAAAATGCCTTGCGCAAGCTTCCGGAATTGCTGGAACAGCTGGAAAATAACTGCAGCAAAAACGGGATTCAGGTTTTCTGGGCGGAAACTGTTGATCAGGCTAACCAACTGGTACTGGAAATTGCGCAGCGGCATGATGCCAAAAAAATGGTCAAGGGCAAGTCAATGGTTTCAGAGGAAATGGAATTGAACCATTTTCTTGAGCAGCATGGAATTGAAGCCCTTGAAGCTGATCTGGGCGAATATATAATTCAGGTCGATCATGAGCTGCCTTCACACATCATCATGCCGGCAATTCATAAAAACAAGGAACAAATCGCGCAGATGTTCCATCAAAAAGTCGAACCGAGTGTATTCGCTGAAAGCGCGGAAGAAATGACAGCAATTGCGCGTAAAGTGCTGCGCAGTAAGTTTTATCAGGCAGATATCGGAGTTTCCGGAGTTAATTTTGCTGTGGCGGAAACAGGAACACTTTGTCTGGTTGAGAACGAAGGCAACGGCAGGTTCTGCACAACTTTGCCGCCTGTGCATGTGGCTTTGATGGGCATTGAAAAAGTAGTAGAGCATCTTGAGGATGTGCCTCCATTGTTGAGTTTGCTCACACGTTCAGCAACAGGGCAGACAATCACGACTTATTTCAATATGATAACCTCGCCTCGTAAATCCGGAGAAAAGGATGGACCGCAAAATGTGTATCTGATTTTGCTGGATAACGGTCGTTCCCAAATGCATACAGATCAGCTTTTGCGTGAAACACTGATGTGCATACGCTGCGGTGCCTGCATGAATCACTGCCCTGTCTATTCGCGAATCGGCGGCCATGCCTACAACACAACCTATCCCGGACCCATCGGGAAAATTCTTACTCCGCAACTGAAAGGACTGCACAAAGCAGGCTATCTGGCGGAAGCCTCCAGTTTGTGCGGCGCCTGTGTTGAGGTTTGTCCGGTCAAAATTCCAATAACTGAAATCCTGCTGAGTTTGCGTCATAAGGTAGAGGCGGACAAAGGCAAAGTTTCTCTAAGCAGTCCCGGAGCTTGGAAAGCTAAAGCAGGAAATATTGTTTGGAAAGGTTGGGAAACAGTTTTTGCTAATCCACAGCTGTACCGCTTAAAAAGTCTGGGAATTGCTAAACTTGGGAATTTAGTTCCGCGCTGGCTGCCTGTTCTCCGAAATTGGACTTTGGTAAGATCAGCCCCTGCTTTTGCCAAAAAAAATCTGCATCAGCTTGCCCTTGAAGAAGGATTGTCTGATGAATAGTTCCGCGGCCTCACGAGAAATTATCATGACCCGTCTTGAGCAAACTTCCGGACTTCCCCAAGAAGATTCAGAAAACTTTTCCTTCATTGAAGGCAGGTTATTAGACGAAAGTAAGCGATGGGCTTCGGAAGAAAAAGTGAAGCGTCTTAAAAGTATGATGGAAGCAGTGCATACAGAGGTGCATCTATGTGGGAAAAATACATGGGGAAACACTTTATGTTCTGTGGCAAAACAAAAACAAATCAGCAGAATACTTTACGGAGCAAATACAGCTTTGGCTCTGGAACTTGAAAACCTGAAACAAGAGTCTCCTGCGATGGTACCGGAATTGATAGATTACAAAGATCCGATTGAGGAAAGCAAGGATTTGCTGTTTGAAATTGATGCCGCCATCACCACTACCCGTGGAGGTATCGCGGAAACAGGTTCGCTGATACTCTGGCCTACACCTGATGAACCACGGCTGATGTCCCTTATACCTCCGATTCATATTGCTGTTCTCTATGCAGAAGAAATATACAGCACTTTCAGGGAAGCAATGATCACAGAAAACTGGACTTCCGGAATGCCTACTAATGCTCTCCTGATCTCCGGCCCCTCCAAAACTGCGGATATAGAACAAACTTTAGTGTATGGAGTCCATGGCTGCAAGGAACTGGTTGTAATTGTAATACAGTAAAATGAACATTTAATCGTTCATGCAGCAAACTGACATCATCATCATCGGCGGCGGCATATTAGGTCTTGCCACAGCTTTTCAGCTCTCCCGTGATTATCCTCGCCTGAACATCACCGTGCTTGAAAAAGAATCTAAACTGGCAACACATCAGACCGGGCATAATTCCGGAGTATTACACACTGGTATTTATTACAAACCCGGCTCGCTTAAAGCAATAAACTGTCGTGAAGGAAAATCCCGGATGGAGGGTTTCTGCAGAAACGAAGGAATTGATTTTGAAATTTGCGGGAAGGTGATTGTGGCGATTACCGAGGATGAGCTGCCTGTTCTGGAAATGATTTATCAACGGGGCAGAACCAACGGAGTACGCTGTGAAATGATCAGCAAAGAACAATTGCACGAACTTGAACCGCATGTGGCAGGGATAAAAGCTATCCATGTTCCGGAAGCGGGCATTGTTGATTTTATGCAAGTCTGTGAGAGGCTCGCGGAACGTGTGCTTGAAGTTGATGGAAACAACATTGAATTTTCCGCGAAAGTATCCGGTATCCGTCAGACAGCACAGAGGGTGGTTGTTCAGACTGATCAAACTGAATATGAGGGACGATTACTGGTGAATTGTGCAGGTTTGTATTCAGATAAAATCACCTCCATGACTCAAACTCCGGATGCTAAAATCATCCCCTTCCGTGGTGAATACTACATGGTACGCCCGGAAAAACATCATCTTTGCCGGAACCTGATCTATCCTGTACCGGATCCTGAATTTCCTTTTCTGGGGGTTCATTTTACTCGAATGATAGACGGCTCACTGGAGTGCGGCCCGAACGCTGTTTTGGCTTTTGCGAGGGAAGGTTACACTAGAAGCAACATAAATTTATTAGAGTTGGCAGAAGTTTTGTCTTACAGAGGTTTCATAAAAATGGCATTAAAATACTGGCGTGCCGGAGCTGGAGAGATGTGGCGCTCCTTCAGCAAAGCAGCATTCGTCCGAGCTTTACAGCGTTTGATTCCGGAAATTACTGCAGATGACTTAAATGCCGCACCAGCAGGCATTCGGGCTCAGGCAGTAATGCCTAACGGCAAGCTGGTTGATGATTTTCTGATTCAGCAAAACGAGAACATCATCAATGTTGGAAATGCTCCATCACCGGCGGCGACGTCTTCTCTGAATATTGGCAAGCACATTGTGGGCGTTGCGGCAGAACGACTTGGCACTGAATTTTGAATGTGGATTATTTAAATTGCAATTTGCAATTACGTGTTTGACACTTATTATTCACTGCTCCAGCGCTCCAAAACTTCATTCAGCAAATTTGCAGGCAGCACAAATTTGCCTTTCACAGGCGGCACAAGTACTTCACATTCAGGCCATCCACAATCAAATAAATTTTCATAACAAAACTGACCGCTTGAAAGAATTGGTCTAATTTCCAATATTTTTACATTTTCCGGAGTAAATAAAATATTTGTCAAACCTGCTCCATGTGCTGCTATAACATGAGAAGCACAACGAAAAAGTTCAACCTGCTCCCTGATACTCAGTTGTTCAAGGTAAACCTTACGGAAGTTGTGTTTTTTCAATAAAGGGAAAAATTCCTCTTCGTTGGACAAGTGGCGTTTAACTGCCAATTTGCGAGAAACATAAATCCGATTGTTTGATAATGAATCAGCGGGTTCAGCATAAGACTTGCGGGGGAATAATTTTTCAATGAAATTTTGTATTTTTTTCACTTTTTCAGTATTCCAATCAGGCCGCATAATTTCTGGAACATAAAGCCGTTCAACTCGTACTGTTTCCAGTGGAAGTACCTTAATCTCAAATCCTGCCTCATTCAAAAATTCAATAAATGATTTAGGCATAAATTCAGGAACAAGTACAGGATATCGGGGTGTATCAATCAGATGAGGCAGCAAATCCGCAAATAAGTGATAATAACTGTAAATGTGCGGAGAAATTCCTGAATGGTAAGTTCCCGGAAGGGAAGCGGAACCTGAAGGATCAGGGAGGCCTTTCCTGAGACGTGATTCAATAATGCGGCGATGCTTTCCGGGTCCAGGATTGTTTTCCGGACAGGTCAGATCCCATGGATATTTTTGAAAATGAAACCAGATATTTTGGCCGGATTGAACTAAACCATCCGCGCCGCAAAGCAGGACATTCTCAAGTTTCAAAGACATGAATTAATCAGCATTCACGCAACAGAAGCTGGTAATGTTTATTGGCCTTAAATGGTATAAATTTAGATGACCAGATCATCAGGATGGCAGCGCAGCCAGTGGAGAACCAAATATGTTCCGATGAAACCAGCGCCACCGGTGATCATCAAATTCATCTGTGCTTCAGAAAGTAGCAGTCAGCAAATCTAGTCGCCATTGAGGTGAGTTAGTTGTGGTCTCTAATTCAGGTCGAGGAAAAATTTTTCCCGGAGTAACTGCTAATATATGTGTATTCATGTCCAGGTGAAAAAGCCCCTTTGGATTCCCATCACTCATGAATATCCCGCCATCAGTACGGGCTTCATAAATGCCGACTCCCATGCCTGCAAACAGGCCTAAAGCCATGCCTTTAATAACGTATTTGGGGAATAATTTGTCTTCCTTATCATCGTCCTGTAATGCCCATATTGCTAAACCGGAAACACCTCCGATTGCTGAACCCCAGATACTGTTTCTAAAGACGATTTCAAGAGTTTCTGAACGCGCGGTAGTGATCCCGCTAAATAAAATAGTAACGGCAAGAGCGCATATTCCCAATGTTTGTTTAAGCCTGTTCATTATAACCTCCATGTTAAGGCGTGAAAATTTTTTATTTACTGCATATAAAATCTTTTTTTAACCGACTTTCAGGTAATTACAAATTAGATATTAATGCTGTTTTAATTTCAGTTCTTTCCAGATGTACAAGTTGAAATGTTCTAATGCTGTAAGATGCACTAAACTTTGCAAAACCCTGACCAGTTTAGCTTGCGGGTGTTAATAAGAAGAATGTTTTTATAAGTTAAACTATTTTTTATGATGAAGGCGCATTATCCCGTGCAGGAAAGTAACTGATTTCGAGATGAAAGTTTTACAAGTTTATGCAAAAAATTAATATCAGGTACTGCCTTGTTAAACAGTGATGAATAATCATTATGCACCATGGTCGTAAAATCGAGCCTGTCTCTTTCGGTACATCCCATTATCCGCGCCAACGCCACCAAATGCTCACCACTTCCCCTGGAAGCATCTTCTTCCAGAATTGACCACTGATTTTGAAGAAAATGCAGCTGCTGCTGTCGGGCGTAATCCCAGTTTTTGCAACCGGCTGTACCGACTGTACTGGCTGCGACGTATGTAGGAGATGATGAAATATCAAGGGAAAATGCACCTGGGTCATTATCTGCAAAGCCCATTGGGCCGCCCTTATGGCATGCCAGCAGAATCTCACTCCACAGTAATAATACAAGCAGAACCAGTAACAGACTAATCCAACGCATTTTTTCCCTCATTAAGACAGATCGCATGTATCCCGCAATTCAGGATTATTCTGCATCCATTGCCTGAGTTCAGCAAGGAACTCCGCTGACTTATCCGAAGCAGTAAAAATTTCAACCGTTTGCTGGCGATGTTCCCTCAACATCTCAGTAAATTCATCTGCAGATGAATTTGGACAAGCCATAAGCTTTGATAATGCATCCAGATGAGGGCCGTAACCCTGAACTGTTTCAGTTAACAGTTGTTTGTGTGATTTTTTAAGAAATTGTCTCAATACATAATCTGTGTAGCTTTCGTATCCAAAATCCCAATTTTTACATCCCGAAGTTCCTGATGTGCTGGCGCTGGAATAAACAGGAGAAAATGTTAAATCGACCCAGGACATGATTGGATCATTGGAGGAAATTCCCAGGAATCCTTCCCCTCTGCAGCCAGCTTCCAGTTCAGTTTTATTGATCAACAGCAAAACCAATGATGCTGCCAAAAAGCTTTTCAGAATCGTTTTCAAAACTGAAGAAACAATTCCAGACATTAAGCAATAGCATTGAGAAAAGTGATGTTCACCGGCAATTCTTCTCCAAGGATACTCATCAATCAGCCCCGGACTTTCTCTGCTTTGCGTATTACCTGGATTTTCATTGTATCAATCCCTTTGGAAAGAGCCTTATACAGATTTTGATGGTCAGCTTTGCTGGAAAGATGTTTGCTTTGATAACTGCAGTTAATGCCTACATGATAAGACTCTTCTCCGACTTTATTCAGATTCACATGAAAGGGATATTTATCGTCAGTAATTTTGATCAATTCTTCAAAAACATGATGTACATGTTCTGTTACAGCTTTAGAATTTCTAATGTTGTTGAAAGTGAGATGAATTGGCATAATTACTCCTAAAGGCAAAGGATTGGCGAGAAATAATGCGGTAAAACACATTACCACATTCTGTTGAAGTACAGAAAAGTACGGTTCCAAAAAGTGAGGAATCACTTTGCGGGTGGCGCATCTCCAGGATTGGCTATGGGCTGTTCTGATGATTGTTTGGCATCTGAATCTGCAGGCAATTCCACCGATGTTTTTTTATCGGGAAGCACCTCGGATTCATCCGGGACTATAAAAATATATCCCGGAAGGAAAACAAGTAAATAAGCTAATATTCCAATAATGACAATTATTGCAATACGCATATTATTTCTTTACAGGGAGAACTGAGAAATGTCAAGTTAAGATTTAATTTGATGAATCAGTTTAACAATCTCAAGATGAATGTTCAATTATGCAATTTTGCGAAAGATAATTTTATGTATATGTGGAACCAGATTGTAAATAGCCCAAAACGGTTCAGATATTAGCATTTATACATTTTCGTCAATAATTCAGCAATTACAAATGATGATACAAACTGTTACACCCTGTTACCGTAAAGAAAAGCTTTTTCTCAGAAACATAAATAAACTTGATCTCAACTGTATAGATCAGGTTTTGTAAACATCAAAAACAAGGGGTAAAATGTATGAGCAGAAAAGCAGAAAAAAGCATAGTGCAAAACGCCTGGTGTTATGCATCCTGGCTGTTGCCTCAGTAGTATTGACGCTTAGCGGTTGTCGAAATCAGCAAATGAATGCCGATCAAGCAAATCAATTTATTGCTGACAGATTGGAGCTCTCCCAGGAGCAATCCAGTAAAATTTCTCCGGTAACAAAAGATTATTTTGCGGAAAAAGAATCTCTGGGTGAAATAAAAAAAAGTGTCAACGATGAAATCCTGTCTCAATTGAAAAGCGATACAGCTGATCCGGAAAAATTAACAAAAGTTCTCACAGACAGTTTGGATCAGATACGAGAGAAACTACCTAAATTCGTCGATGGATTTACAACATTCCATACGGCACTGACTTCTGAACAGCGGGCGGAAATCGTGGAAAAAATGAAAAAGCGACGTGAACATGCTGAGCAACATGGCTGGGGTAGAAAGTGGGGAAGGCATTGGCATTGATAATTTAGGTTATCAGTTCCTGTCTATTTACCTGCATTTTCGCTAGTTAGAGGGAAATTTAGCTGAAACGCTGATAGTAAGGAAAACATGAACCGAGTTATCAAAACTTTTATTATCAACATTTTACTTATTTTAAGCGCACAAACGTTGTTTGCAGAAGAACATGTTTTTGCTCCGGATGAACATTGCCTGGCATACAAAACAGAAAAAAGTGTTTTATTTGTTGCCGATGTTGAAGTAATCGGAAAAAGCTGTGAGGTCACAGCAAAAATGAACTGGAACCATTCCGGAGAAAAGGCTCAGGTGAAAGTCAGTGTTCCGGTTATTTCACTGGATTCAAATAACGCATTTCGTGATGAAGACATTCCGGAAATTCTCAGGGTTGATCAAACATACGACATTCGTTTCATTTCAGACTGGCTGGAAATTGAGGTTCTGAAAAAAATGCTTCAGGAAAAAAAAGGAGAAGTTTCCGGAATACTGGAAGTCGCTGGCGGAAAATTTCCGGTAAAGTTCATGATGACTTTCACAAGCAAACCCGAATACTATCTTGTGACAGGACATCTCAATACTACATTTACCGCCCTGAATGTTGATGTGCCTGATGTTGCCTGGGGATTGGTTGCGCAGCCTAAGGAGTTTCTTGAATTGCTGGTACACTTGCGCTCAGATAAAATTTCCGGTGCAGAAAGATTGGCCATACAGCAATGAGCAGTTTAAAGCTGAAGAATTATTTTGTTGCCGGCACTGTGGCACTGGCTGCTTTCAGCTGTTCAGGCAATGTGCATTATGATCCTGACAAAGACCACCATTTGAAAAATGGTTTCAAAACAAAGACTGATACATCGTTTACAGATTGGCTGTTTATGAGATTCAAGGAAGGAGATTATCCTTCTATCGATCCAGAACAAGTGCAGACAATCATTGCTGAAGCTGATATCAAAACAATTAATTCGCCGGCAAATGTCCCCCGTGCCACTTGGGTTGGACATGCAACTGTGCTGGTGCAGTATAAGGGTATAAATTATTTGACTGACCCCCATCTGACAGAATATCCCGGTCCATTGAAAATGTTTGCCCCAGAACGCATCACATCACCAGCCCTCAGTTTTGAGGAATTACCGAAAGTAGATTTTGTGCTGATTTCACATAACCATTATGACCACCTTGATTTACCCACTGTGGAGATGCTTGGAAATTCAGTAGTATGGTATGTGCCTTTGGGTTTAAAATCTTGGTTTTTGGATCAGGATATTGCTGCTGAAAAAATAGTCGAACTTGATTGGTGGGAAACAGACATTTTTTCAGAAAATGTAAGTATAACATTTACTCCAAATGTACATTGGTCAAAACGGACTCTATGGGATCAAAACCAAAGTTTGTGGGGCTCATGGTCGGTTCAAATTGGTGATTTTAATTCCTGGTTTGCGGGAGATACAGGCTATGATGAACAATTGTTTAAGGAAATTGGAAAAAAGCTGGGGCCAATCGATCTAGCAATGATACCAATTGGTACATACGGTCCACGATATTTCATGCTGCCTATGCATGTTGATCCGGATCAGGCAGTATTAATCCACAAAGACATCCGGTCAAAAAAATCAATCCCAGTACATTGGGGCACATTTCAGCTGTCCTATGAACCGTTTCTGGAACCTCCTCAATTATTGGCGCAAGTCTTAAAGCAAAAAGGAATAATTGAAGATCAATTCAGCCCAGTAAAAATTGGAGAGACGTTAGAAATAACAGATCTCAGTCAATAAGCAGTATGAACTCTCGTATCCTTATCATTGATGATGACGAAAAACTGAATCGTCTGCTGACAGATTATCTTGGGAGAATGGGATTTGAAGTGATGACATCGATTCTTCCAGGAGAAGGTCTGGAACTGCTGGAACAGGAAAATCCGGATTTGGTTATTCTTGATGTTATGCTTCCTGAAATGGACGGTTTTGAAGTCTGCCGCACAATCAGGCAGTCAAGCAGTGTGCCGGTCATTATGCTTACTGCCCGCGGAGAAGTGATGGATCGTGTAGTTGGACTTGAAATCGGCGCGGACGATTACCTGCCGAAACCTTTTGAACCACGAGAACTAGTGGCACGCATTCAATCAGTTTTGCGTAGAGCGCAGACAAAAAACTCTTCCGGAAGTCAACAATATGGTAATCTCAGCATTGACTTTCACCGGCGGGAAGTAACACTTGAAGAGCAGGTTTTGCCGCTTACTTCAAATGAGTTTGAATGCCTTGCTCTGCTGGTCAGGAACACTGGTATAGTATTGGACAGGGATAAAATCATGGAAGAGCTGCGTGGAATCGAATGGGATGCGTTTAACCGCTCAGTTGATATTACCATGAGCCGTCTTAGGCATAAACTGGCAGATGATCCAAAAAATCCGCGTTTTATCAAAACCATCTGGGGAACAGGATATTTATTCATCGGAGGCGATAATGAAAATTGAGTGGCTGAAACGCCCTTTTGATTCTGTTTTCACAAAGTTGATCGTGGTGATGCTGATTTCCGGAAGTCTGCTGGTGATCGGTATTATTGCGGTCAGCTGGCATGGCTTCCGCGAAAGTCAGAAAAATTTTTTCCGCAACAACCTGGCACAGTACGGGTCATATCTGGTCAGTGATCTGCAGAGCAACACTAACATTGCACATGCCAGGGATCTGTCTGAGCAGTTATTATTGATTATCCGCTATGAGGGAAAAGACAGCACATGGCAAACCGGTACAGGAATACCTCCTTTGCAAAAAGTTCGTTTCCGCAAGTGGTCAGAAAGTTCAGCTTCCACTTTTGGTTCTCATTCGCAATCTGAGAAATCTGCGGTTACAAATGTGCGATACGGACGTTACCGTGGGCAGGGGGTGGTAACAGTAGATACAAATGGAGGACGTTTTATTTTCGCGGAATCTGACAAGTGGCATGAAATGCATCTTGGCATCCCATGGATATTAACAATTCTGGGAATTACAGGACTTATTCTGACATTAACATGGTTGACGATGCGCTGGATAATGAAGCCGATAAACTGGCTTTCTGAAGGTGTGACCGCGCTGGGTGACGGCAATCTGGAACATCGTCTTCCGGAGAAACGCGGAGATGAGCTGGGTAAATTAGCTCGTGCCTTTAATCGAATGACGGAAAGTCTGCGTGAGATGATTTCCGCACGTGAGAGACTTTTGCTTGATGTCAGCCATGAACTGCGCTCCCCCCTGACACGCATGAAAGTCGCGCTTGAATTTGTTCCGGAAAATAAATCCCGTGAAAGCTTGCTTGGAGATGTGCAGGAAATGGAACAGATGGTGACAGAGATTTTGGAGACCGCCCGACTGAAAAGTGAACATGGACAGCTTGAACTGCAGACTGTAGACTTGAAGCTGCTGATTCAGGAAGTTTGCTCAGCATTTGAAGGAAAAATCCCAGGAATCCTTTTTGAAAAAGACAGCAAGGAATACTTGGTTCGAATTGATGTTGAACAAATTCAGACGGTATTGAAGAATATACTTGTAAACGCGCTCAAATACTCGTCTCCGGGAAATAATCCGGTTGAGGTTCGTTTGCGCAAAGATGATTCCGGATACAAAATTGAAATTCAGGATCATGGACAGGGAATTCCGGAAGATGAACTGGATTTGATTTTTGAGCCGTTTTATCGTGTTGATAAATCACGTACCAAAAGTACCGGCGGTTATGGTTTAGGTCTTAGCCTTTGTAAAACGATTATTGAAGCGCATGGTGGAAGAATCGCTGTACAGAGTAAACCGGGAGAAGGAGCGACTTTTTGTATTAGTTTACCGGACTCTGCTTTAATAGTAACTTAATCTAAAATGTGGAAAAAATTATTTAATCTTAAATTCTGGCTGCCCATTCTGGTGCTTGGACTTGGAGCGGGGCTTACAATGGCTCTGCTTAAAAACAAGCCCACTGCCCGGAAAAAACCAAATTTCAAAAGAGGAACTTTGGTGGAAGTGATTGAGGCGGCCAGAACCAGTCCGCAAATTGAAGTCCGCACACATGGACGTATCCGGGCCGCAAAAAAAGTGGTCTTGAGCGCGCGTGTTGGCGGAGAAGTGATCTGGGTCAGTCCTAACCTGCGGGAAGGTCGATTTTTCAAAATAGATGAACCGCTTTTGAAAATTGGCATACGCCAGTCAGTATCTCGTCTTAAAGCGCCATTCAACGGAGTGGTTCAGTCCAGGAATGTGGATTTAGGACAATATGTCAATCCTGGGGCGCAATTGGCAACTTTGCTGGGAAGTGATCAGGCAGAAGTTGTGATTGACCTGCCGATGGGACGTATGAGTTGGCTTCCTCAATCAATCACTCCGAATGATCAAGGGAATCAGTATCAAATACCGGCTAAAATTTCACTAACCGGAATCAATTCTGCCCCCTCTCACTCTTCAACCATCACAAGGCATCTGCTTGAATTGACTCCACGCGGGATGATGGTGCAGTTGATTGCGGAAACAGCTGATCCTTTTCTGCTCAATCAAAAGCACGATTCACAAGACACACATACACCCGGCACAATTCAGCTCATTGGAAAAAGCGCTGCAAACCCGGAAATTCCACTTAAAGAACAAATTAAGCAGATTCCGCTTTTTGTAGGCGCGTTTGTGGATGTGATCATTCCCGGAAGAAAACTTGAGGATGTAGTCCATATACCCGCCCAGGCTCTGCGTGATCGTGACACAGTCTGGATTGTATCTGATGGAGAACTTCAAGTCCGGAATGTGAAAATCGCTCATGTTGATTTTGACAATGTCTATCTTGCAGTCGGTGTGAATCCTGGAGAAAAAATCATCATCTCACCAGTGAAAGGGGCGGCTAACGGAATGAAGGTTCAGCTGGCAGGCAGGAAAAGAATGGAAGGAAAAAGAAAGTCCGGAGAAAAATTCGGAAAAGGTAAGCGTCCGGAGGATAAGGGAAAAAGGCGAAATAGAAAACACAATCGCCCGGATGCAAATATCAGCAAGGAGAGCCAATGATTCGCTGGATGGCAGAACATAAAGTTGCCGCAAACCTGTTGATGATAATAATCCTGTTCGCAGGGGCATTAGGTGTTAAAAACATTAAGCAGGAAGTTTTTCCTGAAATGGATTTGCCTTTTATCATTGTGGCAGTGCCTTATCCGGGCGCGACACCGGATGAAGTTGAAGAATCAATTCTACTGCCCATTGAAGACTCTGTGAGCGGCATTACCGGGATCAAAACAATCACTGGCACCGCCAGGGAAAACATGGGTAGTTTGCGCATAGAACTTGAAAATGACGCCGATAAAGATGACGTGTATGACGATGTCAAATCTGCTGTTGAGCGCCTGACAACTTTGCCTGAAGAAGCTGAAGATCCCCAAATACAGCAGCCCAGGATTCGACACGAAGTACTGAATCTTACCATTTTTGGAGATGCCCCGGCACGTTCTATGATCGAACAAGCGCAAATGGTACGGGACTCATTGCTGACTCATCCGGACATTACTCAAGTTGATGTGGAACAGCCCCGAGGTTTCGAAATGACTTTGGAGATTTCCAGCAAGGCACTGCAGCAGCACGCATTGACTCTGAATCAAGTGTCCCGAATCATCAGTCAGGCTACTCTCGATCTGCCGGGCGGAAAAATTCAAACTTCCGGAGGAGATATTCTGATCCGCACCAAAGAGCAGCGATACACTGCCTCGGATTACGCCAGTATTCCACTGCTGACTACTGAGCAGGGAATCCTGAGGCTGGGTGACATTGCCCGCATCAGTGATGGTTTTGAGGAATCAGACATTCGCTCGCGTTTTAACGGCAAACCGGCGGAAAACATTAAGGTCTTCCGTGTCGGAAAGCAAACGCCAACTGACGTTTCAAATGCAGTGCGCTCAAAAATTGATGATTTGAGGTCACAACTTCCCTCCAGTATAGAAATGCAAATTGTGAATGACCGCTCATTGGTATTGCGTGATCGCATCAATTTGCTGATGAAGAATCTGTGGCTTGGACTGGGTTTGGTATTTTTGACATTGGCGCTCTTTTTACGCATTGATTTATCTTTCTGGATAATGATGGGTATCCCGCTAAGTTTTGCCGGCGCCATGATTGCTATGCCATCACTTGATACAAGCATCAACATGATTTCTCTGTTTGCCTTCATTCTGGTGCTGGGAATTGTTGTTGATGACGCGATTGTGGTTGGAGAAAATATTTTCGCTCATCAGGAGATGGGCAAGACACCACTGCAGGCGGCCGTAGATGGCGCATTTGAAATCGGTCCACCTGTGTTGATCACCATTCTTACTACCATTGCAGCCTTCATCCCAATTTATTTTATTCCAGGAGTGACTGGAAACATTTTTGTAAATATCCCGAATGTGCTGATAGTTGTTTTATTGTTTTCGTTGATTGAAGCCATGCTCATTCTGCCGGGACACCTTTCTCATCTGAACAGGTTGATCAGCTTTATTCTTACCCCTTTAGGAAAACTTCTGGAGGTGCCTCGGCACTATTTAAGCTCCGGACTTCTGTGGTTTTCACAAAAACCTTACCGGAAAATACTGGACAAGTGCATTGCTTATCGCTACGCGATTTTTGCTCTGGGAATATTTTTCATTCTGCTCTGCGTGGGGTTGGTGTTTGGCGGACATCTTCGTTTCACGTTTTTTCCCAAAATCGACAGGGACAGGATTGCAATTAACGCTAGAATGCCTTTCGGGACACCTGTGGCGGTAAGCAAAGAAATTGAGCGGAGAATGCTGCGTTCTGCCGACGACTTGCTGCGGGAATACGAAGCTCAGGCGGGACATCCTGTGCATGATGGAATTTACAGCAATGTTGGAAGAGGCGGCGGACATAATGCTGCTGTTCGAGTCTTTCTTAAACCACTTGATGAACGAGGATTTTCCTCGGTCGAATTTTCCAGGAGATGGCGCAAAAGTATGGGTGAAATTCCCGGAATTGAATCCCTGAATGTGCGGGCACGTCATTCTATGGGTTCAACTTATGACATCGATTTACAGTTGAGTCATCCTGATCCAGCTGTGCTCCTGAGGATAGTTGAACAATTCAAAGAACAATTTTCCGAATACCCTGGAGTCAGTAATATTGAGGACAGCACTGAAGACGGAAAAAGCGAGGTTCAGTTAAAACTCAGTCCAGCCGGACGCACTCTGGGTTTGAGTTCACAGGAACTGACTCAGCAGGTTCGTGCGGCGTTTCAGGGTGTGGAGGTTTTTAAGTATTTGCGTGGAAGTGATGAAGTGAGCGTGAAGCTTCGTCTTCCTTTTGATGAACGCAGATATTTACGCGACCTTGAAGATCTGGTGATCCTTGCGCCCGGTGGAGAGCGTTTGCCGTTGGGGCAGGTTGCGGAGTTGAAATACGGCCAGTCTTACAGTGCCATCAGGCGAGTGGACAGCAGGCGAATCATCAGTGTACGCGCGCTGGTGGATTCCGGTGTTTCGAACGCGGGACAAATTCAACGTTCACTGGAACAGGAAGTACTGCCCCGGATAACGGGCGATTATCCTCAATTACAATACAGCTTTGAAGGAGCGCATCGGGCACAGACCAATACAATGGCTGGAGTCAGGCAAGGCGGAATTGTGGCCCTGCTTCTGATTTTCAGCTTGCTTGCTTTGCAGTTTCGTAGCTATCTACAGCCGATTATCATCATGACCGCAATTCCATTCGGACTTGTCGGCGCAGTCCTTGGTCATATTTTTATGGGCTACAACTTGAGCATTGTCAGCGTATTGGGACTTGTTGCCTTGACCGGAATTGTTGTCAATGATTCGCTTATATTAGTTGATTTCATCAACCGCACACGTGATAAAGGCACAACAATTAAACTAGCAGTCCTGGAATCAGGAGTCCGTCGTTTTCGCCCGATTGTGCTTACAACTCTTACCACTTTTTTTGGATTGCTGCCCATGCTGTTTGAACAGTCCCTGCAGGCTCGCTTCCTGATTCCAATGGCCATCAGCCTGGCCTTCGGTGTACTGTTTTCCACATTCGTTATTCTAATTTTGACTCCTGTGCTTTATGTCATTCTGGAAGATTTCAGAGCACTTCTGGGGAGGAGTGCAAATAAAGAAGCTTTGAAAGAGAAACTGGCTTAATTTAAGTTGCTGAAGGTGATTATATTGATCAAAGTGTGAAATATACCAACCAACAAATTACGACCTGTTCATCCTGGAGAAGTATTACTCACAGAGTTTCTAAACCCTCTGAATCTGAGTGCAATTGCTTTATCTAATACTCTGCGGATTCCTGCTCCACGTATCAATGATTTAGTACGAGAAAAGAGAAAGTTGAGTGCAGATACAGCTTTAAGATTGGCTCGTTATTTCGGCACGACTGCTCAATTCTGGCTGAACCTTCAAACTGCTTACGATATGAAAGTTGCTGAAAAATTTTAAGTCATAGCCAAATATTAAGTTTATACAACTACTATAATTCCAACTTCAATGATTTAATGCCAAAAGACAAAGTAGAAATCTACACAGACGGAGCCTGTTCGCCTAATCCTGGAGTAGGGGGTTGGGGGGCAGTATTGATTTCCAGCAAACACAACCTTCGCACGGAGATTTCGGGCGCGGAAGCAAAGTCTACCAACAACCGCATGGAAATGACTGCCGCAATCAAGGCGCTGGAGGCGCTGAAAAAACCATGTGTGGTGAAACTATACACAGATTCAAGCTACCTAAAAAATGCGTTTGAACAAAAGTGGCTGAATAACTGGCAGAACAAAGGATGGAAAACCAAAGACAAGAAACCTGTGGCAAACAAAGATCTCTGGCTGCGTTTGCTTGAAGTCAGCGGAGACCATGAAGTTTCATGGCATTGGGTCAAGGGCCACTCAGGTCATCCGGAAAATGTGCGATGCGACGAGCTTGCGGTTCAGGCCAGGAAGAAGCAGGCAAAATTGATTAAGTCAGCCCCATTCTGATTTTTTGAATCTGCTGTTATGGCAAATTATCCCAAACCACTTTTACAATTTCCTTAACCTGTGCATCAGAGAACTTACCGTCCACACTGTAAAGCACCTTGCCTTCGGGACCAAATACCAGTACATCACTGTTATCGTCACTTAGACCCCACTCCCGCACAATCAGTTTATCATTATCACGCACATAAACTGTGGATTTGTACTCTTCCTGCTTGCTTTTTAACTTCATATTTATGGCAAAATTAGGCAGCCATGTAGCAGCCATATTGATCATTCCAACGGAGCCATATTTTTCATCCGGATAATCTTCCGCCTTGAGCGCCTCACTAACATGGTTGTTCAGTTCGGATTCATCCGGATCAACATAAAACAGTACAATGACTTTCCCGGAAACAAGTTCCTCGCTGCTCCATTGAGTGCCGTCAATTCTTCCACCGGAATCGTCTTTGAGCACAACTTTTGGCGGAATTTTTCCGACAGGCAATTCGGCAAAGGCAAGTGCGGAAGACAGCAAAATAAAGATAAATATCGAGAGTGTTCTCATAGCAACCTGTTTGAATAAGGATTAGTGTTTATAAGCAAATTATTGCTTTTGAAGCTCAATTGAAAGTCAAAAATGCTTTTCTCAGTTTACCGGAGCAGGAATATCCGAGAGATTCAGACAGCGAGGGAGTTTGATTGAGCCGTCATTTTGCTGACCGTTTTCAATCAGTGCAATTAAAGTTCTTGAAACTGCAATCGCGGTTCCGTTAAGCATGTGAACAAATCTGTTTTTGCCTGTTTCTGTGTCCTTGAAGCGTATGTTCATGCGTCTTGACTGGTAATCAGTACAGTTTGATGTGGAAGTTACTTCGCCCCATTTCCCGCGTCCCGGCATCCAGGCTTCAAGGTCATATTTTCGATAAGCCGGCCCTCCAAGGTCTCCGCTGCAAATATTGACTACTTGATAGGGAATTCCCAAATCCTGATAAATCTGCTCCTCAATCGCCAGCATTTTTTCATGCATTTCTTCAGACTTATCCGGATGTGTGAAGGCAAACATTTCGACTTTGGAAAACTGATGTACCCTGAATAATCCACGTGATTCCCTGCCTGCCGCCCCTGCTTCAGTGCGGTAACAATGGGAAAAACCGGCATACATAATCGGTAATCGCTCCGGCTCCAGAACCTGGTCCAGCAGCAATCCGCCGAGTGTTATTTCCGCGGTGGCAATCAGGCAAAGGTCAAAATCCTCGACTGAATAAATCTGTGTTTCTTCTCCACGCGGATTAAATCCGATGCCATCCAGAATCTGATGACGTGCCAGATCGGGGGTCATGTGTACAGTAAAACCTTCCTTCTGCAGCAACTCCAATGCATACTTTGCAAGAGCCAATTCCAGGAAAACGGCCTGGTTTTTGAGGAAATAAAATTTTTGTCCGGAGACTTTTGCACCACCGTCAAAGTCAATCAAATCCAGCGATTCCATCAATTCAACATGATCTTTTGGCTCAAATTCAAATTCAGGTATGGTTCCCACTGTCCTGATGGGCTGATTGTCCTCATCAGTCAGGCCTTCAGGTGAATCAGGATGTGTAAGATTTGGCACCTGCTTGTGCATTTCATGTCGCTCTCCAGTCAAATCGCGAAGCGTTGATTCTTTTTCTGACTCTTCTTCACGTAATTGTTTTGATTCTTCTATCAGCGGTTTGCGTTCTTCTGCAGAAAGATTGCCTTTCATTTGATTGTTGATGTCATTCCGCCGCTGCCTTACTGAATCCACTTCAGTGGTTAATTGCCTTACCTGCTCGTCAAGCTTCAGTAATTGTACAATATCTATTTTGACATTTCTTTTACGGCAGTTTTCGGCAATTTCTTCAGGCTGAGTTCGGATTAGTTTTAGATCAAGCATAGGTTTAGTTTGGGGTTAAAAAAGGTTTAACAATACATATATGTCATTGTACGTATTATTATAATTAACAGGGACGTTTTAAATGGTAATCCGTTAATTCCTGTATGGCCGTCGCGGCGGCTAAAAGGTTGTGATCCTGAAATCGCTTCCCCATAAATTGAACGCCTACAGGCAAACCTTGCTTTGTTGGTTTTCCAGGGATTGAGATTGACGGCGTACGAGTCAGGTTCGAAAGAACACTGCAGATGTCAGCCAGATACATTGCCAGTGGATCTTCAGTTTTTTCACCTAACTTGAATGCGGGAAATGGTGAAACCGGACCAAGTATGAAATCAAATTCTTCAAAAATACGGTCAACCTTCTTTTCCATCCACGTTCTTACACGAAGTGCTCGGCCATAATATTGATCATAGTATCCGGAACTGAGTACAAATGTTCCAAGCATAATTCTGCGTTTTACTTCCTCGCCAAATCCAGTTTTTCTGGTAGTTTGGTAAAGTGATTTCAATGATTGTTTTTCCTGCTCTCTGATTCCATAGCGAATCCCGTCAAAGCGCCCGAGATTGGAACTTGCCTCGGCAAAAGCAAGCACGTAATAAGTTGGTATAACATATTTTAGAAACGTAAGTGACCGCCGTTCAACAGTTGCTCCCTGATCCAGCAGCAATTCGGAAATTTCATTTATGCTTTCCACTACTTCCGGATCAACAGAATCCGGATCAAGATATTCATCCGGAAGACAAATATTCAGGTCCCGGAGATTAGCGCTTTCAGGAGCAGGTGGCATTTCAATATTAGCGGAGGTACTTTCGTTTACATCATGTCCATTGATTATGGAAAAAACATAACGGCAGTCTGAAGCTCTTTGTGTGAGGCAGCCGATTTGATCAAGAGAAGATCCATAAGCTACCAAGCCATAACGTGAAACAGTTCCGTAACTTGGCTTCAGGCCGGTTACTCCGCACATCGAAGCAGGCTGCCTGACTGAGCCACCTGTGTCTGAACCCAAGGCCAACAGAGCCATCCCGGATGCTACTGAAACCACGCTGCCGCCACTGCTCCCTCCGGGGACACGCTCAGAGTCCCATGGATTTCGTGTCACACCATAAGAGGAATTTTCTGTGGAGGAACCCATCGCGAATTCGTCCATGTTAGTTGTTCCAATAATCAATGCATCTTCATGCAATAATTTATCTACCGCAGTGGCATGGTAAGGTGAGTGATATTCTTGAAGAATTTGTGAACCGCAGGAATTACTTAATTCAGGATCATTGATGCAGATATTGTCTTTGATTGAAACCGGGATTCCTGCAAGTTTCCCCACTGTTTGTCCGGAAGCAATTTTCTCATCTATTTGGCGGGCACGGGATAGCGCTGTTTCAGCTGGCAAAAGACTAAGGTAAACATTTAACCTGGAATTATATTTGTCAATCCGGGAATAAACTTCCTCCATCACAGATTCTGCACGGTACTTTCCGGACTTGATGCCTTCAACGAGGTCGACTAAAGACAGGTCAAATGGCATGAATGTTTAACCCGCAGCTTCTTGTTCAAGATTTTCCACAAGTGAAATATACTCCTGTTTTGCTTCGTCAGAAGATTTTCCTTTCAGTTTATTCCAGGCGTCATACTTTGCTCGTCCTTCAAAATCAGCAAATCCGGGGCGCTCCCCTGTTACATCACCTTCATTGCCTTGTTTGTAAAGAGCGTAAAGCTGGAGAAGTATATCATTTGGCGGGCGCTTTGGTAATTTGGTTGCTCTGTCAGCTGCAGATGTGAAATCATCTTCAATGGCCATGGTGTCTCCGTTTTGAAAGTTTGAAAGTTCATCTAAACACTACCAGAGAGATTGGAATATTCAACACAAAAACTTGTGTTTTCCCACTATTTAAGCCGTTCATACAGTCTTCACATCTTGCCTGTTTATTTTATGAAAATTATTAAGACTGTTTTGGAATCATAATTTGGAGCATCAACAAGAGTCCTTATAATTTGCTAATTCCACTGCTCATTTGTGAAAATAAATATTTCATAATATTTCGCATGAATCGTGCATTGCCAAACCGGATATGTTATGATCGTGCGAGTTTTGCGGATTGGTAAGTTAATCTCATAATGGTCACCAATTGAAAGGATTGAATAATGGTTAACCAACCCGTTTTAATTGTGGATGATGAAGTTGAAATGCGCATCGCCATGTCAGAAACATTGAAGCATTGCGGCTACCCAGTGGAAATTTCACACAACGCCATTGATGCTCTCAAAAAGTTCAAGCAAAACAATTACTCACTGGTAATAACAGACATGACCATGCCGAAACGCAGTGGACTGGAATTGCTTAAAGACATAAAAACCATTGCGCCAGCCAAACCCGTGATCATGGCTACCGCATACGGGACAGTGGAAACCGCGGTTGAAGCCATGAAGCATGGAGCGTTCGATTATATTCGCAAACCGATCAATTTTGATTCTTTCCAGTTTATTGTACAGCAGGCATTGAATTACAACGGTCCAACCGGGAATGTAGTAAAAGATGTAGAAAGCAAACCTTCCAAGACAAAACCCGTTGATTCAATAAAAGAAATCGTTACACAGAATCAAACGATGTTATCTTTGCTGGAAGTTTCCAGAAATGTGGCAAAAAGCAAATCTACCATGATGATACAAAGTGAAAGCGGAACAGGAAAGGAGCTGCTGGCATATTATGTACATGAGAATTCCGACCGCTCAAAAAGACCTTTTGTAGCTATAAACTGCGCCGCGTTGCCGGACACATTACTGGAGAGTGAATTATTCGGACACGCGAAAGGTTCCTTCACCGGCGCCACTCAGGATTATCGCGGAAAATTTGAACAAGCCCACACAGGTACAATTCTTTTGGATGAGATCAGCGAAATGGCTTTGCCGCTGCAGGCAAAACTCCTGCGTGTATTGCAGGAATATCAAGTTGATAAAGTCGGAGGTAAAGAACCTATTCCGGTGGATGTAAGAGTCATTGCGACCACTAACCAGAACTTGCTGGAAATGATTGATGAAGGAAAATTCCGTGAAGATTTATATTTTCGATTGAATGTAATTCCACTTGCGCTGCCGCCTTTACGAGACAGGATGGATGATGTTCCAGTGCTTGTGACACATTTTGTGAAAAAACACTCTCAGATAAACAAGCGCAATTGTCCTGCTGTCAGTCGTGAAACCCTAAATATCCTCACAAATTATCATTGGCGAGGGAATGTAAGAGAGCTGGAAAATGTCATGGAGCGGGCTTTGCTGCTCTGTAATGGCGAGGAAATTCAGCCAAACCATTTACTCATGTCATCTCAACTTGGTGAGACCTCAATAAACGCCGATTTAGCATTAATAACAGCTGCAAATACAAAAAGTTCACAGTCTGCAGCTGAGTCAAAAACCTCAGAAATTACAGACTACCAAAACCCACAGGATATTTCGGCTTTGGGAATTGAAGTGGGAATGTCGATGAAGGAAGCAGAAAAACGCTTCATTTTTAAAACCCTTCATGAAACTAAGGGCAACCGGACTCATGCAGCAAAAACTTTAGGAATCAGCATCAGGACCTTAAGAAACAAACTCAATGAATATCGGGCTGATGTCGAACAGTTAGAGCTCGAAGTAGAAGATTGATCCACACGTTTTCCGCACAAAATTGCCGCAAACAGGAACAGTAGTCAGACGGACCAAAAACTTCTACTACGTGGATGTTGGAGAGCCGAAGCCCAGGCTCTGCCACATTCGAGCAAACCTGTTTCATGAAGACTCCCAAAAAAATATAATTGCAGTTGGTGATCAGGTAGAAATCGACACAGCTGCTTCTGAAAATGCGGGGTGGATTCTGAGAATGCTTCCCCGTCATACCAAACTTTCCCGAATCCAAAGCTCTGACTCCCTGGAACAGGTTTTAGTCAGCAACGCAGATACCGTGCTTATAGTAGCCTCGATGCGGAAACCGCCATTTCGAAGCAGGCTTGTTGATCGCTTCATTGTGGCCGGTATTTGCGGCGGACTTGAAACTGTACTTATCCTGAGCAAAGCTGATTTATCAATTCCGGAGGAAATTGCTTCAGTTAAAAATCTTTATGTTTCACTCGGATACACAGTTCTGGTTACCAGTGTTCCGGAATCCAGAGGATTGGACTCATTGAGTGAATTGCTGAAAAATAATACATCCGTCCTGTGCGGGCATTCCGGGGTGGGGAAATCTTCCCTGATAAATGCACTTTTTCCTCAATGGAAAATTCGCACAGGTGATGTGAGCGGGAAATCAGGAAAAGGACGCCACATCACAAGGTTATCAGAAATGTTCCCAATTCCGTCAGGCGGATTTATAGTCGATACCCCCGGAATTCGTGAAATGCAGCCGGTTGTGTCCCCGGAAGAACTGGATTCAAAATTTGTTGAATTCCTGCCTTATTTGGGTCAATGCCGATTCAAAGGATGCACTCACCGGCATGAACCAAATTGTGCAATAATTGCTGCTGTGGACTCAGAAAAAATTACGGAAAAACGATACGAAAGTTACTGTGCGCTTTATGAGTCACTTTGACTGGAAACACTTGGAGGAGCGGTATTCCTGTTTAAAATTTTTCTTATTTTAGCAAACTGTTCTTTTGCATGAAGTGAATTTTTTAATGGCTGGTCTGCCGTCAGTCCACTTTTTACATTACTGACAGAAGACTCATCCCCGGCTGTATTTCCAAGTACAACTGTTCGCAATCGGATTTGTTCCAAATCCAGCTCATGCTTTGGAACAAATGCAATCTTCTGAACAACTTCCTGAAGTTCCGGAAGCTGATTGTGTAAATGCTTCACCAGCCAATCTGCACCAGGAGTTCGCTTCAATAACGCCATTTCTTCTTGAGTTTTAACATAAATTACCAAAACGGCATGCCCTCTGGATACTCTATGCAGAAAGGCCGGCATGCTGAGTTGATGAACTTCAGGAGGTGTGATGAGATGCCAGTCTTTCGCCAGCGAGGCTACCTGACGCTGGTCATATTGTGTCTGACCTAAATCTCCCACATGACATTGTATGTCATCCAATTTTAATTCTGGCAACAACCGATTAAACATGCGAAGATAAGCTTCTGTTTCAAAGCGGAGTGCCTGAGCTATTCCTCCATCGTACACTGTTAAGTGTAAAATGGTTTTTTGGGGCTTAAAGCGAACTTTGTTTTTCAACAACTCTGTTTCTTCCGGGGACAATGGTCGTTTTAGAATCTTTTGCAGTCGGGCATTAAATTGCTTAAATTGTTTGAATGATACTCCCTTTAATTTTTCCAGTGCATTTAAAAAGTCAGCATGAATGTGTGTTTTTGAAAATTCCTGCAGCACACTTTCATTGACTGAAAATTGACTAAGTACGGAGATGTTGCGGGGATAGGAATTTCTGGCCAGGAAATTGTCAACTTTATCAAACCAGAGCTTGCGGAGTTTTACCAGGTACAGTAAATGCTTCTGACCTGCAGCTTTAAATATTGCGCTCAGGATATTTAGTGTGTTTCCATAAGGCTTGTCTCCGGATGAGCTTTGGTAATGAATTGACCGTAGAAATTGTGTTACCAAATTGTGATCTTGTTTCTGATGGAGTAAACTAACCATAAATACAATTGTTCTAATGCTGAAAAATGCTTTATGAAAAACAGTGAAGTCCCAGGAATCCTGATAGCAATGCCTACTCTTGACGGCACTTTTTTTGAAAAATCAGTAATCCTTTTGTGCAACTATGACACAGAAGGAGCATTCGGTCTTGTAATGAATCATCCTTCCAAAACCAAAGTAAAGGAGGTACTAACTGAAGAAATGCAGGACAATTCCGCATTCGATGTTCCATTACTAGTTGGAGGTCCAGTACAGCCTGAATCATTTTGGGCCGTGCACAGCTCCGATTTTTCAGTCAAGGAAACAACCGTTCTGTCACCAAAAATTCATTTAAGTTCCGCGCAGGATATACTCAATTCTCTTGCTGAAGGGAATGATGTGCAAACATATCATTTCGGCAGCGGATACTCAGGCTGGGGCGCCGGACAACTTGACCGTGAAATCCAGGAAGAATCATGGTGGCTCGGTCCACTTGATGAATCTTTGCTTTTAGATTTAGATTATGACCTGCGCTGGGATACAACTATGAGCAATCTTGGTTTTGACCCACTGACCACTGCTTTTACTCAGACAGGTTTAGTCTGAAAATATTCATCCAAGCTCAACTAACTCAGGACAATTTTCCGCAAACGCGTTGAACTCATTCCAGAGCATTTCCACAGAGGTTTCCTGTTGGATAAAACTCTCCCCCAATTTATTCAGTAAAATAAAATTTACCGCCTGTTTGTGAGCTTTCTTGTCATGTAAAATCAGCTCACGAAATTGTTCCTTTTGCAGTGGAGGTAGTTTAATTGGTGTAATTATTTTACTGAGATAACTTTTGATACGTTCCCATTCATTTTCCGGCAGCTCATTGCGGCGCCACGACACAAATGCGGCAAAGCATATTCCTGTTCCAACTGCCTCACCATGAAGGTACTTGCCGTATCCGGCATGGGTTTCGATTAAATGTCCAAGCGTATGCCCGAAATTCAGCGTAGCACGTATTCCTGCTTCAGTTTCATCTTGTTCCACCACACGAACTTTAATAGCACATGAGCGAAAAATTGCTTCTTCTAAATAATCAAAGTCAAGCGGCTCCAATGAATGGTTTTGAGCATAATCGAACAATTTCTCATCATGTATGATACCATGCTTCAGCAACTCAATGTATCCGGCTTTCAGCTCACGAGAAGGCAAGGTATTTAGAAATGACAGCTCAATGCAGACATATTCAGGCTGTTTAAAAGAACCAATCGTGTTTTTCCCTAAAGGATGATTGACTGCCGTTTTTCCGCCGACACTGCTGTCCACATGAGCCAGCAAAGTTGTGGGTATTTGTATGTACGGGATGCCTCGCACAAAAGTTGCTGCGGCAAAACCGGCCATGTCGCCGATTACTCCTCCGCCAAACGCAATTAATAATGTTTTGCGATTTGCACTGACATTCATCAGGAAATCGAAAATTCGTGAAAGTGTATCCAGATTTTTGTACTGCTCACCATCTGGCAATATGCATGTTTTGACTCGTACTCCGGTATCTTTTAATACATTGCTTATATGGTCTGGATACAAATTTTGCAGTGTAGTATTTGTGACAACGATTGCCAGGTCAGTTTCTTTTTTCAAAACAAAATCCGGCAGCTGTTCCTGTAGAATATTGGAACCTATGTCAATATCGTACTCTCGTCCCGGCAATTTAACTTGAAGAGTTCTCATTCAGTATCCCATTTTATTTGATCTTAATTACATTTCCTGCTACACAAAAGTTGACTTCGTCACATGCTTCAGCAAGCTTCTGTGATATACGTCCTGACAAATCTGCAAATTTTCTTGCTAAAGGATTATCCGGGATGATGCCCAGTCCAACCTCATTCAATACAAAAACCACATCACATTCCAAAGATAGTAATTGATCAATTTCAGCAAAGATCTTTTTCTCTGTATAATTATGATGAAGGGTGTTGTTTAACCACATTGTCATACACTCTATCAGCACAGGACCTTCAGTATTTCCAAGTACATCAGACAAGCGCAATGGTTCTTCTATGGTTTGGAATGCTGTGCCGCGACGATTACGGTGCTCCATAATTCGGATCTCCATTTCTTTATCATGTAATTCTGTTGCGGCCAGATAAACAGGTGTTTTCCCGTTTGCCATTTTCAGTGCACGATTTTCCGCATGACGTGATTTCCCGCTTTTCACACCTCCTGTAATTAGAATTTTCATCTGCTGAAAATTGGCAGGAATCCGGAAAAACACAATACAAGTATGACGAATCCGGTGACGATTAATGTTGAAGTCAGTGCCAGACTGTTCGCCAGCTGAATATCCCGTACAGTAGCGCCTTCCCTGTCGTTTTGCCTACCAAGCCAGACATTATGTGCCAATTTGCCTTCCCGCCAGATTGGACCGCAAAGTTTTAATTTAAGAGCCCCCGCAACCGTGGCTTCGCACCAGCCCGCATTGTAACTTGGAAGTTTGAAATGATCCTTCCAGCCTGCTTTCAAGGCATTTATTCCGGATAATTGGGGGTACATTGCTGCGGTTCCGGATAACAACAGCCAGCTTATTCTGGCAGGGATACAGCTCAAAAAATCATCCAGTTTTGCACTGCACCAGCCAAAATCCTGATAGCGCTCGTTTTTGTAACCAACCATTGAATCAAGAGTGTTCACAACTTTATAAATCAACATGCCTGGGATGCCAAACAGACAAAAAAAGAAAAGCGGAGCAAGAACACCATCATTGAAGTTCTCTCCTACACTTTCAACAGTGGCGCGTCCACATGCAGGTAAATCCATCAGCTTTGTGTCTCTTCCCACAAGTTTTCCTACATGTAATTTTGCCTGCGGCAAATTTTCATTTGCCATTGCTTCTGCAACATTTCTGGCATGTGCCAGCAAATCACCCAGAGCCAGAAAACTCCATCCCAGGTAAACATACCAAAACCAGCTCAAACTCCAATGGATATACTCCAGTACTTTGAAAATCCCAGTGCTGACAAGGAGTGTGCTTAAAATCAAAAAAACGACTAATAAAAAACCACCTGCTTTACTGTTCAATCCTGAATTGCGCAGTTTGGTTTCGTACCAAGATAATAAATTGCCTGTCAGCCGTACCGGATGTAAACGATAAACAGGATCACCGAACATCATATCAAGTCCAAGAATCACTGTAAGCATAAAAGCCGGATGTGTCAGCAGTTCTGCTAAATCAATGTTCATGTTCATTTACTCAATGCTTCATCCTGATACCAGAGTTTTTGTTTGTAGATCCAGATTATACCTGATACGAACAGCAGTATACTTATGGAATATGCCGCAAGAAACCTGGTATCCCCAATCACAAAAAACTGGTTGTCCATACGCAGCGGTGTTAATAAAGAGCGCAAAGTGGAATATGTGAGCAAATAAATTGCCCCCAGCATTCCAGGGCGAAAATTCCTCAACCTAAGTTTCCAAAGCAATGCCAGAATCAGAAAGTTCCCCAGTGATTCATAGATCATTGTAGGATGTACCGGTGCTCCATTAGCATAACGATCAACGGCTGTTCCTGCAGGAAAGACAATACCAGTCCACATATCAGTGACCGGGCCTGCTGCTTCTCCGTTGGTAAAATTTCCCCATCGTCCTATTGACTGACCAAGAATCATGCAAAGGGCGCCTATATCAAGCATTGCGGCTAATGAAATTTTTTTGATCCGGCAATAAACTGAGAGAGAAACAATACCACCGATGATTCCTCCGTGAATTGCCAATCCTCCTTCCCAGATTGCAAAAGCTTTCCAGAATGACTGAAACTTATAATAATTTGACCATTCGAAAATCACTTCATACATACGCGCACCAATTAAACTGGCCAGAAAAATGAGAAGCGTCATGTTCAGCGCCTCATCCTCATTAAGTTTAATACGACGCCTTTTAATTTCAGAGATCACAATTCTGGATCCGATTAATACCGCTATTGCGTAAAATAATCCGTAATACCGTGGTTGCAGGGTAATATCTAACCAGGGGATCTCAATGGAAAATATGTATGGGTGCATGTTTTATTCAGGTAAATACTTTATCCGGCAAGTTCATTTCCTAGAACATCTTTTTGTGAATCAATATGTGTAAGGATTCCTTTTTCGGCCAAATCCAGCATCAAGTCCAGCTGATAGCGTGAATAGGATTTTCCTTCGGCAGTTCCCTGAACTTCCACTAATTTACCTGAATCCAGCATGACTACATTCATATCAACTTCAGCATCTTTATCTTCATCATAATTTAAATCAAGTATAGGGCGCTGATTGACAATACCGACACTGACAGCTGCCAAAAAATCTTTTACCGGAAACGCTTTGATTTCCCCTTGTTGATAGATTTTTCTTAAAGCCAAAATTAAAGCCACAAATCCACCAGTAATTGAAGTAGTTCGTGTTCCTCCGTCAGCTTGAATTACGTCACAGTCCATCAAGATGGTATGTTTCTCAAGCACGTGTAGATCAACAACTGAACGTAGAGAGCGTCCTATCAGGCGTTGAATTTCCTGAGTGCGTCCCTGAATCGCGCCTGTTTCTCTGCGGCGTCGCGAACCGGTTGATCGAGGGAGCATTCCGTACTCAGATGTGATCCAGCCATGGCGTGGCTTATTATCATCATCCAAAAGCCAATTCGGCACTTTATTATCTACTGATGCGGTACAGATCACTTTAGTATGTCCGCAGCATACAAGCACAGAGCCTTCGGCGTATTTTGTGTAATCAGGAGTGATTATGAGCGGACGTGTTTCATTGTCTGCCCTGCCATCGTTTCGAGTATTTTTTGTCATTTAGTTAACTGTATTCATTGATTAATTGGCCGATACCCTGTGCGTCACCAATAATAGTCAAGCGGTCTCCTTCCATTAATACAGTAAGACCACGAGGAACAATGGTTTCTCCTTTCCTGCGAATCAGGGCAACCAGACAGCCTTCAGGCATTCGAATATCTCTTAATGAATGACCTATAAGGGCTGAGGATGCTGTATTGCTGCGAATCGTAAGAGAGAAAAATCGTTCATCGCGCAATAAAATTTCCTTCAGTTCTTGATCATTCGTGGCATCAAGCCAGTCTTTGATAAAATCTTCATCATCAACACGGCCTGCTATCTGGGCCAGTATCCTCAGGTGTTGTCCGGGATTCTCATTGGGACTTACTAAAAAGAAAAAAGCATGGATAGGACCTTGAAGTGAAGTTTTTCCTGAAAAATCTAGTGCCTCTACAAAACATTGCTCTTTGGTGCGAACCAGCACCATTTCTGCCTTTGCAATTTCCGGAAGACGAATATGGGGCAGGGCAGCGCCGTGTGATATCGGTGTTGCTCCAATTCTGCTTCCTTCCAGAAAACGTTGCTCCAGCTCTTTTGCGCCAACACCAAGACTGTGATCTAACTGAATTGAAACTTCACGTGCTATATCTTCAAAAGGGTGTACCTTTGTAAATTCCATTACCTTTGCGCGAGTCACAACTTCATCAAAGGGGTCCTCTTCACGCACACCTTTTTCTTTCAAAATTCCGCGCAATTCACGATCAAGTCCTTCAAATCTGTATTCCCCGAGTCTGGCAAATAAATGATAAATTGCTCCGGAACGTACTACTTTTTCCCGTGCATAAGAAAAATACCAGATAGTACCAATTGTGAAGAGTGCCAGAGAAAATAAAATTGGTACAAGTCCCATCTCGGCGATCAGCCATAATGGCGCAAATACGCCAAAAATTTGCATCCATGGATAAAGCGGTGATCTGAAACCGGGATCGTACGCCTCAATTCTGCTCTCGCGCATTACTACCACTGCTAAACATATCAGGGTAAACATCAACAGTTGAAAGGCACTGGCAAGCTTGGCTATGCTGGCAATATCGAAGTTGAGTACAAGAAAAATGATCAGGCCGACTGTAACAGCAATTCCGTAATGTGGAATATTCCGAGGCGTGAGTCTGGAAAATCGTCCAGGTATGAGATGATCACGGCTCATTGCAAGCGGATATCGTGAAGCGCTTAAAATTCCCGCATTAGCAACTGAAGCAAAAGCAATCACTGCCGCAACAGTGATTCCTATTTGGCCCCATTTGCCAAACAAAACGTATGATGCTGAAGCAACAGGAGTCAGATCACGTGCCAGTTCTTCAGCAGGAAGTACACCGACCATTATTGTTGTTCCTACTGCATAAATTATAATTGCAGTACCAATTGCCAGGAAAACTCCAAGGGGCAAATTACGTTCCGGATTTTTGACTTCTTCCGCGACACTGGCAATGTTGGTTATTCCTACATAACTGATGTAAACTAATCCTGCTGTGGAAATAATTGAAACACCACCTTTGTCAAAAAACCCTTCAAAATGTTGATAATCTATTCCTGAAACACCCTGACTGATAAAAGCTAACAAAATCAACAATAAAGCAAAAACCATCAAAACTTGCAGTGTTCCGGTTTTTTTGGCTCCAAAAAGATTTATGATACCAAAAAGAACTGCTAATGCAGTGGCTAAAGTTACTATCGGTACTTCCGGCCAAAAAATGCTTAAATATGCTCCCATCCCAATCAAAGCAAAAGCAGTTTTTAAAACAAGCGCTAACCATGTTCCTAAACCGCCAATTGTGCCTAGAAAAGGGCCCATGCTTCTATCAAGAAAATAATATGCCCCGCCTGCCCTGGGCATGGCTGTTGCGAGCTCGACAATGCTGAACATAGCAGGAACCAATGGAATTGCGGCGATTAAATAACTTAATATAACCGCAGGTCCTGCTTCATTGAAGGCAATTCCTGGAAGCAGAAAAAATCCCGCGCTCAACGTAGTCCCGGTCGCAATGCAATAAACATTGAGTAATGTCAGTTCTTTTTTAAGCATAAATTCACAGGGGTTTTTGCGTAAATATCAATTGTCAAATAAACCAATCTCAGGTTAGGTATTATTTCTGCTTATTTGTTAGATAAGTTTGTAATAAACTGATGATGTGGGGATTTTTAGTTATCAGTTTCAATCACTTCCATATCATCGGTGACTATGAATTCAAATATTTTATCATCAAGCACAAGATTGTATTTCATGCTTTTGAGTTCGATAGTGCGATAATTACCTTGCTGATCCATCAAAGCTATTGACAGTAAATCGTAGGTTTCCGGATGAACATTTAATTGGATGAATGCCAGATTAGCCGTTGATTTTTTTGGTTCCAGTTCAACTACCAACCCATCCTGGTAACTAATTAATTTTTTGCTTATTTTCCTGCGGTTAAAATCAGACTTTAAATTCCCTAAACCAAGTAAAAAAGAGAGTGCGGTTCCTTCTGTGATTTTCTCTAATTTTTGAACAGTCACATTTTCCAGCAATGGGTCAAAAAGCCACATAGTTTTTCCATTTGTGACCAGCAATTGCTCTTCAGGCTTTTCATAAAGCCAACGCATTTTTCCCGGACGTTTGTAGTCTACTAAACCACCCGCTTTCTTTGGGCCGGTCTCTGTGTCTACACGGTGGCTGGTTTGGATAAAACGTCCAGAAAAGCTCAGGATACTTTGATACTGCTTCTGAATAAGCTGGAGTAGATCCGTTTCTTCTGCACCCGATTGACTAACAAATCCAACACAAAATAAGTAAATCAATATCAACCTAATATATTTCATATAAAACCGGTTTACATTCAGTTTTGAGTAATTCAATTATTTAGATCGGCCTTGTTTTGACGGATGGATTCAAAAGCTCAAGGATATTTTGCAGGTTCAAGTTACATTTATACATGCTGTAAAGTCCGAAAAGCCAGATCAGAAGAGGAGGCATCCACAATACATGAGGCTGAAAATTCATATTCATTGCCATTTCTTTTGCACCTATCCACAAGATGTAGTAAATGATAACCAGGATTAGTCCTCTTAAATATGCTCCTGATCGGCCACGTCTTGGATTGATTAAGCCCAAAGGTATTGTTGCCACAGAAAATGCAAGACAAGCCCATGGGGTGGTGAGCCTTAAAAACAGTTCCATTTGAGATGAATGGCTGGGATTCTGTAAAAGCGATTCAGTAGAAACACCCCATATATGCCCGCCCTCATTTGTTGGAACAATTTGTGGCGGACGGAAGATATAACGGAATTGCTCAAAAGCAATTGTTCTGTAATTATCAGATGTTCCCTGTGAATGAATTAGGCCGTCTTCCAAATGTAATATTAAATCCCTTTCGCCTTTGCGGACTTTTATACGTCCTCGATCAGCAAGTGTCACCATTGAATCAAGTGTAAGCTCCTTATCAGTAATAAAGACACCGCTTAATTCCTCATTTTTATCTTTGTCCTGTACATGCAAAACCTTCCCTGGAAAATCGTAATTCAGCACTAATGGTTGAATAGTTTTTGCGGTTTGTGTTTTAAGTATCATCAGTTTTTCCTCTTCAAAAGCCGCATATCCCGCAGGCTGCAGCCAGAGGGTAATACTTAAAGCAAAAGCAGTGATAATCAAACCAAATAAAAAAAATGGCAGACCGATTTTCCAGATACTAATTCCCATCGCATTCATTGCAGAAATTTCATAATCTGTGGAAAGACGCACCATCAACACTATACATGTGATAACAATGGCCAATGGTAATGTTACAGAAAAAAATTGCGGAAGACGGTATATCAGCATCATGCCAACACTGAATACACTAACGCCACGTTCCACTATCAGGTGTATCAGTCGATACACTGTTTCCATTGAAAGTATAAAAGTCAGAATTCCCAATGCCATCAGGAAGGGCATGATCATTTGTAAAAATATTGAACGAAAGAGCAGCATAAAAAATTACTTCAGCTGGTCCTTAATTTGCCAGGCAACTTTCATAGCATTCAGCCCATCTTGAGCACTGACAATAGGGGGTTTCCCTTCGCGGATTGATGAAACAAAACTTTTTATTTCTGCTAACAATGCGTCACCCTTATCAAGCTGATAAACCTCAGGCTGAAGTTTGTCAGGATCCGGTGTTTCTGCTGAATCTACCTGGAGCTTACGGGCTTGACCGCCTGCATAATCAAGTGAAAGATAAAGTCCGGATTGGAATATGCGCATTTTGCGTTCTGCTTTATCTGAGATGCGGCTTGCGGTCAAATCAGCAATGCATCCGGATGGGAATCGCAGTCTGGCTTTGGCAAGATCTGCAGTGGAAGTGACGAATTGCGCCCCAATGCCTTCAACTGATTCTGGATATTCGCCAACTGCAGCCAAAACTAAATCTATGTCATGAATCATCAAATCCAGGATTACATCAACATCAGTTCCACGTTTTGGAAAAGGTGCAATACGTATGTTTTCAATAAATATTGGCTGGTCAATTAATTCCTGAAACTCTGCAAAAACAGGATTAAAACGCTCAAGATGGCCAATCTGCAGCTGTACATTTTTCTGCCTTGCAAACTGAGCAAGTTCTTCTGCTTCTTCTATTGTTGCCGCGAACGGCTTTTCCAGCAGAACATGAACATCATTTTTTATAAAAGATCTTGCAGTTTGATAGTGATGAACTGTGGGAACGACTATGCTAACTGCATCAACTTGATTAAGCACTTCTTGATAATCAACATGGAATGGCACATCAAGTTCGTCAGCAACTTTTTGTGCCTGCACCGGATTAACATCAACCACTCCAATAAGTTCTGCGTCCGGCAGAGACGCGTATTTCTGTGCATGAAAACGACCGAGGTAACCCACCCCAATCACTGCGGTTTTAAGCATATTTATTCCTATCACATTAGTAAATAGATTCAGCTGGCAAGCTTCTCCAAGTCACGAATTTGCTGTTTCAACGCATCAAGTGTTTTTTCAGTATCGTTGACTTTTTCCCTTAATTCAGTAACAACCTTTTCCGGGGCATTTGTGAGAAAGCCTGGATTATCCAGCTTATTTCGGCTTTTTTTCACAAATCCGGATTCAGTATTGAATTTTTTTTGCAAAGTCGCGATTTCCTTTTTCCAATCCACGGCAGTTGCATCGATACTGGCATAAGTCCCGTGAAAGTATGCGCCAAGCAAATCACTTTTTCCTTCAGGTTCTTTTTCGCTGATTTGTAATTCACTCAAACGTGCGAGCCGAATAATCAGCTGCTGATGCTCACGATACAGCAAAGCATTTTCGGTGGAATTTAAGGTGGCAGGAACTTTTCTTTCAAGGCCGATGTTTGCTTTTTCACGTAATGCACGAATTTGTTTAATGCTTTCTTTTACGATTTCAATACGCTGATATGACTCTTCATACTTATATGGCAGTGCTGCAGGCCATTCGCTGCAGGCCAGCATTTCAGGTTGCTGAAATTCTTTCCATAAGGCTTCAGTGACAAATGGCACATAAAGATGCAGTATCTTTATCAATGTTATGAAAGAAAAAGCCAGCACCTGATTATCCTCATCTGTGCGATTTTGTTTCTTATCCATTTCAAGGTACCAGTCACAGAAGTCGCCCCAAAAGAAACTTTTTAAGTTATCAGCAACATCAGATAAGCGATGGGATTCAAGTCGAGCTTGAGTATCTTGAATCAAATTATTCAGGCCATGCAGCAGCCATTTTGCCAGTTCTGAATTTATTGTTTTCGGTGCAGTAATCGGAGTCTCGTCCGGAACAGTCATCATAATGTATCTTCCGGCATTCCAGATTTTATTGGCAAAGCGCCGGCTGCTTTCCAGTTTTTCCGGATAAAGCCGCAAGTCCTGTCCGGGACCTGTTCCGGAAACAAGTGCAATTCGCAACGCGTCTGCTCCGTATTTTTCAATACTGTCCAGAGGATCAATCACAGTTTCCGGCTCAGATTTGGACATCTTTTTACCTTCACGAGTCCGGATAAGTCCATGCAGGTAAACTGTTTTGAAGGGTATTTCCCGCAGCATAAATGTAGTCATCAAAATCATGCGTGCCACCCAGAAAAACAGGATATCGTAACCTGTTTCCATGATGTTTGTCGGATGAAATTTCTGGAAATCCGGGCTGCGTTCCAAAACATCTTCAAGCGAAAGTGAATAGTTCTTTGCCAGTTCAGGATCAATCAGTGTACTCCACGTCCATAATGCGGATGAAAACCAGGTATCCAGAGTGTCCGGATCCTGTTCCCATCCCTCGGAATCTTCCAGTTTTTGCAGACTGACCATTGTTTCACCATCACGGTAATAAACCGGGATACGGTGTCCCCACCATATCTGGCGTGAAATGCACCAGTCCTGTAAATTTTCAACCCAATGGAAATAAGTGGAATTAAAACGTTCCGGAACAAGGCGAATATCTCCGGAACGTACCACATCAATCAGAACCTCCTTCAGGCTTTGTGTTTTACCTTTCCACTCAACAGCGGGCTTGTTTACGTCTATAAACCACTGCTCTCGAATTTGCGGTTCAATTGCGCCTCCTCCCCGGCTGTTAAAGGACTTACTGTGAGTGTATCCGGAATCAGTATCTACCAGAAGTCCTTTATTCCTGAGCTTTTCCACGATTTTTGGACGTGCCTCTTCAATCCCCATTCCGGCAAATTCCTGAGCAATTGGCAGCAGTTTACCTTCAAAATCGATAATCGGTTCTTTGTCTAAACCATGTCTTTCCGCGATTCCAAAATCCACATGATCATGCCATGGTGTGATGGTCATCACACCTGTACCGAATTCAGGATCAACCACATCATCTTTCACAATTGTTGCTGTGATTTTTCCATTGATCCATTCACATTCAAATGTATCACCATGTTTATATTGTGTGTAACGAGAATCATTTGGATGCATAACTACATACTTGTCTCCAAACTTTGTTTCCGGACGAACAGTGCCGATCTGGAAGGGGCCGTATTGAAAAGTGTAAAAAGGTGACTGAGTGCTTCTTCGTTCAACTTCATCATCTGAAACATTTGTTTTTAGGTAAGGATCCCAATTGACGATTCGTGGGCCACGATAAATTAAACCTTTTGTATGCATCCTTAAAAATGTCTCATTCACACATCTGTTCAGTTGATGATCCATCGTGTAACGCTCACGGCTCCAATCGCAGCTTGAACCCATTGCCTTTACCTGACTGCGGATAGTTCCCTGTGAATTTTTTACATAATCCGAAATACGCCGCAAAACTTCTTCCCTGCCCAATTCCGTGCGAGGATCAGCAATGCCTTCATGCTCCTTTATCTGCTGCAACACCACATTTTCTGTGGCAATTGCTGCATGATCAGTTCCCGGAAGCCAAAGCGCTTCATGACCCATCATCCTGTGCCAGCGAATAAAAATATCTTCCAGCACCAACATAACAGCATGACCAACATGCAGCTGGCCTGTGGCATTCGGAGGCGGCATGGAGATTGTGAAAGCGGGTTTATCAGAAAACGCGTCCGCGCGGAAGGCGCCATTGCGTTCCCATTGTTCAGTAATTATTTTTTCAAACGCTTTGGGATCGTAGGTTTTGGCTAAAGAGGTCATTATTGGTTGGCTAATGTTATAAATCAAAAGTGGTATTGACTATCTGCAAAATTAAAAAAAGTGTCAGGAAAAAATCTTTTTGTTATAACTGATTAGATTCTTCCATTAAGTTCGGAATGGCAGAAAACATGTCTGCTATTAACCAGTCCGGCAAAACAGATCAGGCAATTTTTTTGGCAAGACCACAACATTTTTTGTATTTTTTACCGCTGCCGCATGGACATGGCGCGTTACGTCCAATAGTTGGCTGAGCGCGAATAGGTTGTGGTTTTTTCTTTTGAGCTTTTGCTTCAGATGGTTCCTCAACTTCTCCATGGATGAATTCCATATCCTGTGCCAGCGGGGCAGGTTCAGGTTCCACTAAGGGGTGAGCGATTGTCAGTTTATAGAATGTGCTGATTGCCTCCAAATCTATTCTGTTCATTAAATCAGAAAACATATCAAATGCCTGTCTGCGGTATTCGTCCAGCGGTTTCTTCTGCGCATAACCAACCAAGCTGATACCTTCCCGCAGATGGTCCATGGAAAGCAGGTGATCTTTCCACAGATTATCGTTCACTTTCAGCAACACTTGCCGTTCCAGATCAAGAATCATTTTTTCTAACAGCTCTTTGCGATCATTTTCCTGAACATCTGCTTCAAAATTTAGTTCTGCAACTTTACTGAAAAACTCAATTTTTTCTTTGTAAAGTTTTTCAACCCATCCGTAAAAAACTTCTGTGTATTCCTCAGGTTTAAGTTCTTCTTCAAACCATTTTTCGTTTGGAACGCTGGCAAAGACACCCTCAAAAGCACGGTTGAATCCCTGAACATCCCATTGATCTGCATATTTGTCCTGGCAGTATTGATCCATAAGCTGATCAACTACCCCATCACTCATTTCCAGGATCAGGTTCTGCACATCATCTCCAAGTATATCCCGGCGTCGGCCATAAATGATGGAGCGCTGCTTTTCCATCACATCATCATATTCAAGTACATGCTTGCGTATATCAAAGTGATAGCCCTCCACCTTCTTCTGTGCGTTCCCTATGGCCTTTGTAATAAATACATGTTCGATTGGTTCGTCCTCTTCAATATTAAGCTTGTCCATCAGGTTTGAGATGCGCTCACCTCCAAAAATCCGGAGTAAGTCATCTTCAAGCGAAAGCAGAAACTGTGAAGCTCCCGGATCACCCTGTCTTCCTGAACGTCCCCGGAATTGATTGTCTATTCGGCGGCTGTCATGCCGTCCTGTTGCAAGAACAAACAAGCCTCCGACTTCCAGTGTTTCCGGAGAAGGTTTGATGTCTGTTCCTCGTCCTGCCATGTTTGTGGCAATAGTTACTGCGCCAAACTGACCGGCATTCGCAATAATTTCTGCTTCACGCTCATGATGTTTTGCGTTAAGAACTTCATGGTTAATTCCATCTTTATTAAGCAATTTACTGATTGCCTCAGACACTTCGATGGAAACCGTTCCAACCAGGACAGGCTGCCCCTTCTCATGAAGTTCAGAGATACGCTGGATGGTTGCGCGATATTTTGCAGCAACAGTTTTGAATACAACGTCCGATAGATCTTTACGGGCAAGAGGTTTGTTTGTGGGAATTACAACAACACCAAGATTATATATTTTCTTAAATTCATTCTTTTCTGTTTCCGCTGTTCCAGTCATACCGGACAGTTTTTTGTATAGCCGGAAATAATTTTGAAAAGTAATTGTGGCAAGGGTTTGGTTTTCCCGCTCAATATTGACACCTTCTTTTGCTTCCAATGCCTGATGCAAACCGTCGCTAAAGCGTCTTCCCGGCATCATACGTCCTGTAAACTCATCAACTATGATTACTTGGCCATCCTGAACAACATAATCGACATCCTTATTGAACATATAATGAGCTTTCAATGCCTGATTAACATGATGCAGTATTTCCATGTTTTCATAATCAAACAAGCTTGTTTCTTTAACCAGCAGGTCCTGCAGACGGCCTTCGATTTTTACTGAACCCTTATCTGTCAGGTTGATGCTTCGTGCCCTTTCATCAAGCGCGTAGTCACCTTCACGGACAATGTCATGGTCCTCCAGTTCTTCCAGATTATCAGCTAGATTGTGCATTTGATTCTGCGGCAGTTTCCCCACTTCTTCTTTACGGATTTCACGACTGAGGCCATAGACAAATTTATTAATCTGGTGATATTTCTCTACATTGTCTTCAGTTGGGCCGCTAATAATTAAAGGAGTACGTGCTTCGTCAATAAGTATGCTGTCTACCTCATCTACCACGGCAAAATTAAATTCACGCTGTACATATTCCTCCAGGGAAAATTTCATGTTATCACGCAAATAATCAAAGCCGAACTCATTGTTTGTGCCGTATGTAATGTCTGCTGCATAAGCACTGCGGCGTTCCTCGTCATAAAAACCGTGCTGAATCAATCCGACACTCAAACCAAGAAATTCAAATATTTGCCCCATCCATTTGCTGTCACGTTTTGCCAGATAATCATTCGGAGTAATGATGTGAACACCTTTTCCGGTTAATGCATTCAGATATACAGGGCAGGTTGAAGACAAAGTTTTACCTTCACCTGTAGCCATTTCAGCAATGTTGCCATTATGCAAAGCCAATCCTCCAAGCAGCTGTACGTCAAAATGACGCTCGCCAATCACGCGATGTGCCGCTTCCCTTACAAGCGCAAAAGTTTCCGGAATCAGCTCATCCATTGATTGGCTTTGGCTCAGAAGTGTCTTGAAATCACTGGTTTTTGCAGGAAAATCTTCATCCTTCAAAGCCTGCATTTCCGGCTCAAGGGCATTTATTTTATCTACATGTTTTTGGTAACTCTTCAGCGTCTTCGCATTTTCGTCACCAAAAATATTTTTAACTTGTTTCCACATATTTCCCTTTTGCCTGATTACGGCAATGTGAGGACGGTTGAATGGAGGAAAGACTTTAAAGTCCCAACGAGGCCCAATGTATCCATTAATTTCTTATCTGGATTTCAGCCTTTGTTCAGGCTAAAATCCAGTAGTGTAAGTCTAGCAAAACCAACGTACTTGGTCAAGAACTACAAAGATTCAGAAACATTGTTTTAGCGGGGACAAATTTCTCAAATCTACAGGTTTTACATGTCTTCAAACATTGCTTTTATTTTTATAGATTTCAAAAAATTGCGCTCATTCAGCCTGTATTTTCTGTTGATATCACTAGTTTTGGGAGGATGCTATCCGGAGTCACTGAATTATAGGCCGGGCTGGGGGACACGCTGGATTGAAGGTACTGTGCAGGAGGAAAGCGGAAAAGCACTGGAATCAAAAAACTTCATTGTGGTTCTAGAGTATTATTCTCAATTCATCCAGTTTGAAAATCAGTCCCCACTCTATGCGCCAAATGCTCGTTTAGTTTTTCCTGAAAAGAATGGGAATTTTCGAATTGAATTTGATCTGGAAGCTTCAGCTATTGAATTGGTTTTTGTCGCATCAGGTTATGACATGCAGCGATTTCGTTTTAAGCGGCAAATCGGAGTAGGAGAATTACGTTATGATGCACGACTGAATCGAAGCGAAGACTGGGGCAATCAGTTTCTGCTTCAAACAAGTCCGTTTCTGGAAAATTTTATACTGGAACAGCGTTACAAAATGCCGGATGCCCAGCAGTTGTTTTTAGGGGATTGGCTGGATGCAGAGCGGAGAAATATCGCTGGCAAAAAACAAAGCTGAAGTCACTGATCAATTCAGGAAAGTTCTGATTTTTTCTCCATCATGATAAGCATAATAGACCTCATTCAATGCTGAGGTTTTTCCCACCTCGAAATTCCCCTTGGAATCAAGGCAGATCATTCCGAATAAATAATTGAATGAGTCGCTTTCCTGTATTACTTTAGCAACAGAATCTTGGAGAGTGATACCATCTTCGACTCTTGTTACTATCTTCACTGCAGCGCCTTGCTGTGTGATTTGCTCACCAATTCCAGTACAGGAAACGCCGGCTTTTGCTGAAGAGTATGTTCCGGCTACAGTTGAACTGTCGCTGACTCGTCCTGGAATTTCACAACCGATTCCGCCTGTGGATGTGCCTGAAAATATGCGGCCTTCCTTATCGAGTGCAACTGCTCCTACTGTTCCGTGAATGCCGGCACACTTTTTTTCAAACTCCTGCAAACGGACGGGTGTTATCGGGTCATAGTTAGAAAAACCGTTATTAAGGCAGAATTCCGTCGCTTGATCAGCGCTCAAAACGGTATGCTTTTCTTTTGACAGTAGCTCGGCGGCTTCAATAGGATTGCGGATATTTTGTACATTGATGACGCCTGAAAAGCGATTATTAATTCCATCCATTAAGGCAGCACTCATGCGCACCTGGCCGTCTGCCTGAAGTTTTGAACCTGTTCCCGCATTGTAAATAGGATCATCCTCCAGCATGCGGACCCCATGTATTACAGCTTTTTGGGCTGATCCAGTTTTTTTCAGCACCTCAAATGACTCTTCCCAGATAGTACATAGGGACTCATGCATTTTCTGAGCTTCGGCAGTTTTACCTTCAAGGATTCCGGCTCCACCATGAATGATTAACTGCTCCATCCCTTAGCTGTTGCGGCCAACCATCACAAACGCGGACCAATAATATGGAGCACTCCACTGTACATCTTCCAGCATTTCCAGGCGTGCTTCCCGAATAGCCTGACGTGCGTCTGTTCCTGTTAGGAATTTGTCATAAAATTTTGTCATCAACAACTGTGTTCCTGCATCACTGACTTCCCAAAATGAATTTATAACATTCTTAACTCCGGCTTCCTGAAAAGAACGTCTTAATCCATATACTCCTTCACCTTCATGTATTTCACCCAGTCCGGTTTCACATGCTGAGAGAACCACCATTTGCGTACCTTCCAAATTTATACTAAGTACTTCCATTGCGGTTAATACTCCGTCATTATCGGTGTCAATTTCACCAAGCAGAGGAGCATTTGAGTTTAGTCCGGCAAAGGCTAAACCGGCGCGCAACAAAGGATTGTCTGCTGGGGGAGGAATAGAACTTGACCCTCTGCTGAGACCCTGGATACGCTTGGCGAGACGCTCATCTTCTTTAAGGAAAAATCCGTGTGTGGCAATGTGCAGCACTTCCGGAGGTCCTTCCATTTTCCGGAGCAGATTTTCCTCTGCAATACGTTTGGAAAAAATTACGGTTTCCCTTTCCTTTGTGTCAGAAACTTCCTTGATGACCTCGCCTTCTTTTTCTGCTCCCGGCAGCGGATCAAAATTAAGTCCGCGTAATCCGGAGCCCATACGGGCTCCTCGAGATACGCTTCGGGATCGTTTGTGTGTAATTTCTCTGGCTTCAGGAGATTTTAGAATTTTGTCAGAATCGTAATCCGGTCCTGCAATGATAAGCAACTCTCCTTTTGAGGCAGACAACTGATCGAGCGCAAGGTCCCTTGCGGAACTGATGATCCTCAAATCATAATTTTCAATCAAATAGCTCTCATCATCGTCAGTCAAAGCATCAAAAGGTAAAACATTCAGCACACTGTCCGGTGAAACAAAGATCGACTCTGTATCCGCCAGATATTCATTGAGCGGTGACCAAAGAATTTCCCAAAGATCAAAAGCTACACTTTTTATATCTTCATCCTCAGCCCCTTCATCCTGGATAATTCCCCGCAATTCCATGATTATTACACGGATCAGCTCTAAATCATCATATTGAATCACATTTAACTCTCCCTGGTTGGCTACAACAGCAAGAAGGGCCAATGTATCATCTTTTTTACGATACGTAATAAAATCAACAAGTGCGTTTTCAGCTAATCCAGCCAGCACATCATCAGTCTTTATTTGGCGGGTGGATTGTCTGAAGCGCATACTTTGCTCTCCAAGCTGCAGTTGTAAATTATTAACCTGCTCCTCCAGATCAAACACCATTCTGGCGAATTGACCGCGATTTTCTTCAGTCGGTCCGGCCAGAGTTAATGCGGCTAGTTTTTTGCGGACATTGGTCAGTTCATCTGTGATTTCAACCAGTTCGGGAGCTCCGGAGAGCATAACCACCTGTTGTGTCTCGCTGGTAACCTTTAATAGCATTCCTTTCCTTTGCAGAATAATATCAAAAAGGTCTTGAGCAGTGCGTTCATCATTCAAACTGAGAAGCATACGAATGTAGGCATCCTGTTCAGGTTTATGCAAACTGACATACGATTGTCGAGTATTGTCACCAGCTACCCAGAGAACGCGATCAAAAAAGGTGTTTCTGCGCTTAAAACCGGTTTTATACATTTCATAAGCTTCTTCTGTTTTTCCAAGATCTTCAAGTAAGCGTGACAAATTGTTTAGTGTTTCAAAAGTGTATGGATGGTTTTCACCCAGCACTTCTTCTTCAAGTTTCAAAGTCTCCCGGAACATTTTAAGTGCTTCTTCCTTTTTGTCCTGTAACACAAAAAGCTCTCCGATATCATTCATGCTGCGTAAGGTGTCAGCATGTCTTTTACCAAAAACTTTGGTTCTGCCATTTAAGGCAGCAGTTAGATGTTTTTCCGCTTCATCCAAATTGCCAAGTGATTTGTGAACTCTCCCCAGATTGTTCAATGCTTTCAATGTATTTTGGTGGTTCTCACCAAATTGTCCGCTCCACTGTTTGTGAACTTTCGCAAAGATTGGTCTGGCTTCCTCAAATCTTTGGGCTCTAAGGAACAGGTAGGCTAGATTGTTTTGATTCGAAAGAGTGTTTGAATGCGTTTCACCAAAAACATCTGTATTGAGTTTAATAACTTTTCTATAATTCAGTTCCGAACGCTCAAAATCGCCTTGGGATTCATAAAGAAACGCGAGGTTATTCAGTAATGCCAGAGTTGTTGGATGCAGTTCTCCCTGGATTTTTTCTGAAATTGCGTGTGCTTTTTTGAAAAGAGGCTCTGCCTCATCATAAAGACCCTGGTTTTCAAGCAGCAATGCCAGGTTATTCATCACAGAAACAGACTGTGGAGATTCTTCTCCAAGCGCTGAAACCATCACATCTAAAGATTGTCGAAAAAGTTTTTCTGCTTTTTGATAGTCACCCAGCCTCCTCCTGACACTTGCTAAATTATTCAGATCTCCGGCAGTGTTTGGATGATTTTCTCCTAGCATTGCAAGATCAATTTCGTAAACCTGCTGGTGGAGGGCCAGTGCTCGTTTCAGCTTGCCTGTATCTTCATAGAGCTGAGCCAAATGACTCTTGGCTTGTATAACCAGCTGTTCTTCCTCCCCATATTCTGCTGCGGCGGCTTTCATACTTTCCAGAAAAAGTTTTTCTGCCTGGGGAAATTTTCCCTGCTGACGGTAAATTTCACCAAGATTTTCTTTGCTTTCTAAAACAAGAAAACTTTTTTCATCAAGAGCATCAAGCATTAAAGGTAGTGCTGTTTCAATTAATTCCTGGGCAGGCTTTAATTTTCCCTGAGACATATACAACTGAGCCAGATTTGCCATTGCAGAAAGTGTTTCAGCATCTTTTTCACCCACTAAAGTCTTAAATGCTTTCAATGAGTCACTTAGTATTTCTTCAGCCTCGCTGATGCGTCCCATATCCTGTAAATTCTGCCCCAAAGATTTCATTCGTGCAGCACGTTGCGGGTCATCCTTGGCTGTAAGTCGAAGAACTTCCCTTAGAATTGGCTCAGCCATTTCCGGATCAATTGCATTTAAAAACTGACCATAGCTGTCAAGCACGGAAAGCGTTGCAGCATCACTTTCACCAAATGCAGCAACAGTGATTTCGAGAGTCATCTGGTAGATTTGGTTCGCTTCTTCAAGCTGGTCCATTTCAGCATGTATTTGTGCCTGTAATAACAAACTGGAAATTGTTTCCAAAGCTTCTGAACCAAAAGCGGTTTCCGCCAAAGAAACTGCTTCCTGGGCAATATTTAAAGCTCCCTGAAGGTCACCATCCTGATAAAGCTGTTCAATTTCTGTCTGCCGTAAATTCCACTGCTCTGCAGCCTGTTCCGGGGTTGTTTGAGAATACGCTGTGTTATTAACAGACAGCATCAGCTGTGAAATAAAGATAAATGCTAAAATTATGCACTTAAAAGAAAAAATTATCTTTCCCATGAGGACCTCTATTTTTTAAGTTGGTTTTCTATCATTGTACATTTTTTCAAACATTTCTGCCAGCAATCGAAAATACAGTCTTTTCATATAAAAAATTGAAGTTTCTGAATTGGATTTTGTTATGGTAATTCTAAAACTGCAACCACGCAATTCTTTTGGTCTTGATGCAATCTTCAAAACTTTTGCACATAATTATAATTCAAACCGTGCTTTTGCATTTTCTAAATCCTGAGAAGAAATTTCCCATTGTCTGAGGTGCCCTGTCAACTGTAGGCTTAGATTGCTCTTTTCAGCTTGTAATCTGTTAACTTCATCAATTGATGCTGTCTGAAAGAAATCCTCTATTCCAAATTTTGCTTCAATCTCAGCAATTTTCTTCTCAGTTTCTTCAACTAATAATTCAAAACGTGTTGCCTGTTTATTTAATTTTGAAATATCACGCTGTAGTTTTTTTCTCTCCTCAAAGCTCATTTGATGATTAACAGGAGATTGCATTGATTTTGTTTTCTTAATTGAACCGGAAACATCATGATTTAGATAATCCTCTCCAAATTTATCGAGATACTCAGCATAACTTCCTGAAAAATCCCTTATGCCATCCGGTGTCAGTTCAAGAATATGATTTGCGACTTTTGACACAAAATGTCGATAGTGACTTACTAACAGCACGGTTCCGTCAAATTTATTTAATGCATCACCAAGCGCGGCCACCCCTTCAAGGTCCATGTGGTTTGTTGGTTCATCCAGGATCAGGACATTCTTTTTTTCCAGCATTATTCGCGCAAATAGTAAACGTGCCGATTCACCTCCACTCAATGCAGACACCTGTTTCAGCGCTTTATCTCCGGAAAGTAAAACTCTGCCCAACAAACCGCGTATAGCACCAATTGTTTCATGCGGTGCAGACGAATAAAGCCAGTCGAAAGTATTGATTTTTCCATTCAAATGTTCATGGTGATCCTGTGCAAAATAAGAGATATTTGCTTCGTATCCCCACTCGAAAGTTCCTTCATCAGCAGAGATTTGATCCTGTAATATTTTCAATAATGTTGATTTGCCTATTCCGTTCGGACCAATAATGGCAACCTTTTCTCCTCGTTGTATCTCAAAAGAAATATCTTTCAGCACACTTTTATCAGCAAATTTTTTATATAAATTTTTTACAGTCAATACAATTCTTCCGGAGGGTCGGGACTGTTCAAAGAAAAAGTTCGGGGAAATTCTGGAGGAACGTTTTACCTCCGGAACTTCCATTTTATCTAATTGTTTGACTCGTGACTGTGCTTGACGGGCTTTTGTTGCTTTTGCTCGGAAGCGATCGACAAAGGCTTGTAATTCAGCAGTTTTGCGATTGAAGGTTTCCAGCTCCTTTTGTTTTTGATTTTCCGCAAGAACTTTTGCTGCAAGAAATTGATCATAATTGCCGCTATAAAGTCGTAATTCTTCATAATCAATATCAACTATGCAGCCGGCAACAGCATTTAGAAAATTGCGATCATGGGAAATAAACAATAGAGTGCCGTTAAATTGAGTACATAAATAGTTTTCCAGCCAGCGAATTGAAATAATATCCAGATGGTTGGTTGGTTCATCAAGCAATAACACATCTGGCTGCTGGAAAAGCAGTTGCGCCAAAAGCACACGTAATTTATATCCTCCTGAAAGCGCGCTCATTGGGCCTGTGTGATATTCCGGTGCAACACCCAATCCGGATAATAATTCTGCAGCAAATGGTTCCGCCACATAACCGTTTTCTTCCGCAATGATTTCTTCCAATTGTCCCAGTCTGATTCCTGTTTCGCTGCTAAAATTCTCTGATTCTAGTATTTTATCTTTTTCACGGAGGGCTTCACACAAGTTGGGCTTCCCTAGAAGTACAACATCTATAACTCTGATATCCTCAAACTGGAAATGATTTTGCTTTAGAACTCCAATGTTTATATCTCCTGGAACAGAAATTGTCCCGGAAACAGGTTTTTCGTCCCCGGATATCAATCGCAATAGCGTAGATTTACCTGAACCGTTTGCCCCAACAATCCCGTAACTTTTTCCAGGGTCAAAAGTGAGTGATGTTTTTTCAAAGAGCGTTTTATTACCGAAATGCATAGCTAAATCAGTAATGTTGATCATAATTAAATACAGATGATAGTATTAAAAAAATAACTGTATAATGTTGTTGTTTCAACATTCACCGGGCTTGTGAAAAAAATAGTTTGTCGAGTTTTCCAAATAATTCAAATGGTTGTTTCTTCATTGACTACCTTAGAAAAAATCCTGACTAATCACAACGCAATTTTATTTTGCAGCAAGTAAAAGCTAATTGAAATATATGCTGAATTTTCCCAAATCAATATTTTTGGACACTATAATTTGCATTAACATTTTAAATCTGATTTATTTGTGTTCCTTTACATTTTCATAGCATAAATTGCGGGTCAAATGCAACGAAATAGTTTTCTTCAAAACAATAAAGGAAGTTTCGATTCTTTGCTTTCTGAAGAGGAATCATTGCTCGTACAGCTTTGTGAACAACTTCATTTATCAGGATTTGTGTTTGAAGACTCCTCAGAAACTGAGATTGAAGCCGGAGGTCAAGTGATTAATGAATTTGTTAACCGACAAGATCAAATGATTCGTCAACTTGTTCCCATGGAGCGTTTGCATGCTTTCACAGAATATCTGCAGCAATTCAACTGGTCTGCGGAACAGCTTAAAACAAAACTTTGCCTGAGAATCACTAAAGCTTTTGATCAAATGGCTAAGGGAGCACACCATCATTATAATGTTCGTTACAATATTTCCCAGGGACTGCGACAGCAAAAAGAACATCCTTTATATGATCTGCTGATGTATATTGAAGCATATTACATACTTGTTTTGGGAGGAGAAAAACCGAAACCGGATGGGGAGGAAGTAACAACTGATTATTCAAAAACCAACTTCAGGATTGAAGACTTGATGCAGCTGAGAAACCAAGTACTTGAACGGTTGGAAGGGCGCGCATTGGTAAAAAGTTTTTTGAGTCATATTGCAAAATCACGCGGAGTTTCAGTTGAAAATTTGGTTTCTGCAGAGAATAAAGGAAGCAACTCAAGTTCAAAAAAAAATAGCGAAGGTATTAAAGTTACAACAACTGAAAAACAGAACACCGCAGTCAAAAAAACTCCGGATGTATTACAAAACGAAAGCAATGAAGAAGAGAAGGTTTTAATTAAATCAGAAAATTCTGATGCGCAAGTTGAAGAGGATCAGTATGATGATTATGAAATAGAAGATGACAGCAGAATGCTGTCAACTGACTCTGATGATGCAGATGTAGTATTTGGCAATTCAAAAATCAATATTACTTCAATGGAAAAATTTGTGCTGAAATATCCTGACAGTGCACTAAAATTTCTTATGCGTCAAAATATAGATGGGAAGCCCTTGCCTGCTGATGTTGTTTTAGTTCATTCGGGCTGGGAGGAGCGTGGGTTATCACGAAATCAGCTGAAGAAGTATATGATGAAACTAATGGAATGGTCAGACTTCCCAAATCTGGTGATTCAGGATATCTACCTTAAACTGCGGGATCGAGTTTATGAAGTATCACGGGGAAATTAATTCAGGGTTTTTTAGGCTCTTTCATTTTTTCAATTCTTCACTCAGTTCAGCAAAATATGCCAGGCTTTCCGAATTTGCAAGTGCAGCAATGTTTTCAACACTTTCCCCTTTGATAGTCTGCAGCACCGCCTTTTCGACTTTTTTACCGCTTATTGTGCGGGGCACATCCGGAATTTTTAATATCCGTGAAGGAACGTGACGTGGTGTGGCGTCACTGCGTAAAGTTGTTTTTATATTGGTGACAAGCTCATCATCCAACACTATTCCATCCTGCAGAACAACAAACAGCACAATCCTCACATCACTTTTCCAGGGTTGAGCAATTACTAAACTATCCACGATCTCATTCATTTCTTCTACCGGTCGGTATATTTCAGAAGTCCCTATTCTCACTCCACCAGGATTAAGAACTGTGTCGCTTCTGCCATATACAATTACCCCTCCTCGCTCAGTAATTTCTATGAAATCTCCATGAGTCCAGACTCCAGGAAATTTATCAAAATATGCATCATGGTATTTTTCTCCATCGAAATCTTTCCAGAAAAAAATTGGCATTGAAGGAAATGGTGTGGCACAAACTAACTCGCCCTTTTCACACTCTACTGATTCTCCTGCCACATTATAAGCAAGTGTGTTCATTCCCAGGCTTTTGCACTGAAGCTCTTCAGAGAAAACCGGCAAATTAGGATTACCGCCCATAAAACATCCGGCTATGTCAGTGCCGCCTGCAATTGACATAACAGGCACATACGCGACTTCTTCATAGATCCATGAGAATAAGTTCCCCGGAAGAGGTGATCCTGTTGATAAAATTGCTCTTAATGAATCAAGTTTATGGTTTGCTCTGGGAGAATATCCGGTTTTGTTTACAGCGCCAAGAAATTTAGGACTTGTCCCAAAATGGGTAATGCGCTGTTCATCTATCAGGATCCACATTCTGCTTACGTCAGGAAATGTCGGAGCTCCGTCATACAAAATCAGAGTTGCTCCGGAAGCAAGTGAGCCCACCAGCCAATTCCACATCATCCATCCGCATGTGGTGAAGTAAAAAACACGATCACCAGGATGTATGTCAGAATGATAACGATGTTCAGTCAGATGCTTGAGCAGGCATCCTCCAGCTCCATGAACGATAGATTTTGGCAAACCTGTAGTTCCTGACGAGTAAAGAATGTAAAGAGGATGATCAAAAGGAAGCTGAGCGAAAACCGTGCTGGTGGCTGAAGAATCAAGTAACTCTGCCCATGGTTTTTCGTTACCCTGCAAAGTGATTTTGGTTTCTGTAAATGGTGCTACGAATACCGATTCAATTGAAGGAATTAGCCTCGCTACTTCACGTATTTTGGCCAGACAGTCATGTTCTTTCCCATTGTATTGATATGCATTGACAGTGATTAAAATCTTTGGGGAAATTTGCCCAAGCCTGTCATGGATTCCTTTAATGCCAAAATCAGGAGAACATGAAGACCAAATTGCGCCAAGACTTGCTGTTGCGAGCATAGCAATTACTGCTTCCGGACAATTTGGAATCACTGCCGCAACTCGGTCTTTTTCGGAAACACCTAAAACCTTCAATCCGTAAGCACACTGGGCGACTGCTTCTCTCAGTTCTGCGTAATTCATTGAACGCTTTGAACCATTTTCAGCAACAAAGCAAAGCGCCTCGATTTCATCCTTTCCCTGAGAAAGAAGATTTTCCGCAAAATTAAGCCTAGCGCCCTCAAACCAGCCTGAGCTGCCGGAAGCATTTCTGACATTGAACAAATTCTTTCCCATGACTTTGCTCCAAGTTTCAGAAGAGATGACTTCGCAATCTTTCCAGACTTCTTCCCAGAAAAGTTCGGGGTGTTCAATCGACCATTTGTGCAAAGTGGAATATTCAGAATCAGGAAGATTGTAACGATCCTGAATTTTTTTTGTAAATTGCGTAAGAAGAGTTTTTTGCTGTTCTTCCGGAGTTGGCTGCCAAAGCGCGTTGGGCATGTTTTCTTGTTTTCTATTTAAATGTGAGATCAGTCAGTTTTGCTGCAAAAGTACCATCCCAGTCTTCTGGTACAATATCATCGATTGGGAATCCGAATTCTTTAGATTGTCCCGGTTTTAAAGGCAAAGAATCTGTAAAAGAGAATTTGTTGACAGGAAAAAATTTGTGCTCTACAGCAGCTTCACCATCTTCGCTAAAAAACTTAACATTCATCACCGCAATATTAATAATATGTTCTCCATTATTAAAAATTTCGCCAAATATTGCTGTTCCCAGCTTATCATTCGAAATCCCTGCTCCTATCCTGACATTCTGAAGCTCAACCTTTGACAGCTCATTTTGTAATTGATCAAGTTTAATTTGCTGAAAATACAGGGTCAGAACTGCAATAACAGCAAAGCCAAGCCCGAGTATGACAAGAGCTCTGTATCGTCTGAAAAACATGAAATCATGCTCCAATAAATTTTTTCAGTGTTAATTGAGCTTCTTATATATAAAGTTATAATCCGGGCAATGTCCATCTTTTTGAGATATTCGGAAACTCTCAAACATAAGCTGTTAGCTGGAAAATATTGCCTTGTTGAACATCATTTTTCTATTTTAAATTGATTTAATTGATTTTTATTAAAAAAAGTATTGTAGAAGATGTTTTCCATAGATATAGTATGTCAGACTTGTATTCTGAGTCTTAAATGATTTGAACATCATGTAATAATTAAGTAAATTTTTGCTAGAGAAAGATTGCAGGTAATTTGATCAGTAGAAATTAAATAGAATAATATCAGTAAATATTGACACAATTCGGAGGATCGAATGGTAAAAGTAGACATCGTGCGGGCAATCCAGCTGGGAACTGACCTCCAGTTTGGCGAGGCTGAAAAATTGGTCAATGATATGTTGGAAGTGATAAAAGAAAAATTAGAAAAAGGCGAAGATGTTCTCATCACAGGTTTAGGAAAGTTTGAATTGCGCGACAAAAAATCCCGGCCAGGTCGGGATCCTAAATCTAAAACGGATTACGTTATTTCCGCACGGCGAGTTGTGACTTTTCATCCCTCTAAAGTTTGGCGTGATGAATTGAACAACAAAATTTAAGACTTTCCCCTTGATGAAATTTCAGGCAGTCTGCTTTGATTTAGATGGCACATTGCTGGATACTTTAGCTGACCTAGCTTACTGCACCAACAAAATTCTCTCTGAACGGGGATTCCCAACACACCACGTTGACGCGTTTCGCAACTTTGTCGGTGATGGAGCGAAAATGCTGATGACACGTGTCCTGCCGGAAGAAGTTCGAAATGAAGCACTGATTGAAGAATGCAAAAAAGATTTTGAGATTGGTTATCGTGAATGCTGGGATAGACAGACACTTCCATACGAAGGTATTCCTGAACTGCTGACCGCGCTCAAAAAACGACAGTTAAAACTGGCTGTACTCTCCAACAAGCCTCAGGAATTTACTGTTCTCACAGTTAATCATCTTTTATCTGATTGGGAATTTGATGCGGTATTCGGGCAGCGTGAAGGTGTTCCACATAAACCTGACCCTGCAGGAATGCTGGAAATCTGCCAACAGCTGGAAGTTCCTGCAGAAGATTTTCTTTATTTAGGTGATACTGCAACTGATATGAAAACTGCTGTTTCTGCAGGCTGTTTTCCGGTAGGTGTGCTTTGGGGATTTCGTAAAGAAGAAGAATTGAGAGATAACGGAGCATGCGTGATCATTAACAATCCACTCGAAGCACTGGACTTGCTGAATTGATCAAATTATCCTGAGATTACATTTTCCGCACTGTGTGCTGCTAGTTAAGTCTTCTTGCAATAGAGTCCCTCTTACTATTCAAGAGCATCATTAATCGCGTCCTTTACAAATCCTGACACCATTTTTTTTCTAAAGCCCAAGGTCATATCTGTATTATCCATCGGCTTGGCTAATTTAGCAGCAGTCTGCGCGGATGTTTCTATTATTTCAGCTGAAAGCTTTTCTCCAGTCAGAATTTTTTCTGCCTCCAATGCCCTTTGCGGACAAGAAGCCACTGCGCCTAAAACAATTCGAGCGCTTGTGCAAACACCTGCTTTGTCCAGTGACAAAGCTGTAGCAACACTCAGAACAGGGAAATCAATTGAATCCCTTCTTCGCATTTTGTTGTAGCTCATAAGCCAGCCCTCATGTGAAGGAATGTATATAGAAACCAGCAACTCATCATGAGTTTTGTTTAGATAGTCGATTCCATCATTCAGATAAAAATTTTCAGCTGCAATTATTTTTTGGCCATTCCGGCCAGCTAAACGATATTCCGCATTCAATGCCACAGCAACAGGAGCACAATCTGATGAAGATACTGCTAAACATACGGGGCTGCTCCTTGCTACCCAGCAAATGTCACCATCTTTTTTCAGGCAAAAACCCAATGCTTTCCTCCAGGGGTATGTTTGATTGTAATATGTGCAGCGAGTGTCCAGACATAAATTACCTCCAATTGTGCCCACATTTCTCAATTGTGGAGCTGAAACTAATGATGCCGCATTTGCCAGCGCGGGATAAAGCTTCTGAATTTCCGGATGGTTGGCCACCTCATTTAATGGAATTCCGGAACCAATCGTCATCCCATTATCAAAATCAATCGAGTTAAGTTCTTTCAGTTCATGCAGTCCAATCAAGTATTGCGGCGTGTACTGCCGACGTTTCATATTTGGATAAAGGTCTGTTCCACCGGCAGCATACATTGCATCATTCCCAAATCTGGCTTTAAGCGCTACTGCTTCCGGAATACTTTCTGGAGAGTAATATTCAAAGGGAGGTAATCGTAACATGGATATATCAGTTAATGTCAATTTTTCACTGTGGAGGTTCCACATAAACAGGTTCCGGAAATACAACATCAGGGAATTTTGTTGGTCCGATTCGTCCGATTTCACCGTTCTTTGCTTTTTTTGCAGATTTTATATTTTGCAAACCTTTATATATTTTCTCGGGAGTAATCGGCACCTCATCCACCCTCACACCGACTGCATTGTAAATGGCATTTGCGATAGCAGGCATAATCGGCAGTAATGGCCCCTGTCCAGCCTCCTTTGCTCCATAAGGACCTTCAGGATCATTTGTTTCTACCAAAATAGTTTCAATTTCAGGCATGTCCAGAGAGGTAGGACTTTTGTAATCCAGCATAGAAGGATTTTTATGCAGTCCGCCAATATCGCTTTTCCCCGGACGATAAACCTGTTCCTCCATCATTGCCTCACCAAGTCCCATATAAACACTTCCTTCAACCTGTCCGATCACCAGTTTTTCATTGATTGCCTGTCCAATATCATGCGCAATCCAAATTTTATCAACACTATACCAACCGCTTTCAGAATCACAGCTTACTTCAGCAACACAGGCTGAATAACTGTAATTAGGCGAAGGGCCAACTCCGGAACCCTTATAATCTCCTCCATGGCGAGGAGGAGTATAGCTCCCGACTGAGCCAAGTGTGCCATATTTTGTTTCCGCCCATTGGACTGCTTCGACGAATGTTGTCAACTCTCGGGAACCATCCTTCAGGGATATTTTATCATTTTTGATTGTCAGATCTTCCACCTCTATTTTCAGCACTTCGGAGGCTGCAGAAAGGATTTGTTCACGTAATGGTTTTACTGCTTCAATTGCGGCATTGCCTGTCATCAAAGTAACACGGCTCGAATAACTGCCCAGATCAACTGGTGTTAGATCAGTATCAGCAGTAACTATGATTACATGCTGTAAATGTATTCCCAATTCCTCTGCCACAATTCCCGCCAGAATCGAGTCTGAACCCTGCCCAATATCCACACTTCCGCAAAAAACTGTTACCCCTCCACCACGGTCAATTTTAATTTGCACTCCGGAATGAGGCATTTTGTTCCAGTAAATGGGAAGTCCTGCCCCGCTTAGATAAGAACTGCAGGCCAGTCCAATGCCTTTTTCCGGAAGCATATTTTTTCTCTTCATCCCGAACTTAGAGGCTAGAGTTACTTTACGGATGCATTCATCCAAACCGTTGGTAGTTACAGTAAGGTGATTTACAGTTTTACTGTTGCTGGGAACGAGGTGCCTCAAACGTAATTCTGCCGGATTAACACCCAAATCTTCCGAAAATTTGTCAAGCAAAACTTCCAGTGCAAAACGTGGCTGTGGTGTGCCGTGTCCTCGTTTTGGACCACATGGAGCCTTGTTGGTGAAAACCCGCATTGCTTCAAATTTATAATTTGCTATCGGATATGTAACGGTCTGCAATGCGCCGGTGTAAAAAGTACTGGCAACGCCGTAACTTCCGTATGCTCCTCCATCCAGAAAATTACGAAAATGCAAAGCAGTGATCGAACCGTCTGATTTGATTCCTGCTCTGACCCACATTAAAACAGGGTGTCTTCCTCTGTGTGTGTAAAAAACTTCTTCACGAGTCAGTGTAAGTTTAACCGGACGTCCTGAAAGCATGGCCAGTTTACATACAACAATCTCATGCTGAAAAGGGTCTGTTTTTCCGCCAAACCCGCCGCCAACAGGAGTGGCAATTACTCTTATCCTGCTGGCAGGCATTTCCAGAACTTTTGACAAGGTCCGGTGTACATAATGTGGAGTTTGAGTTGAAGACCACAAAGTCAACCGGTTATTTGAACCCAGTTGAGCAACTGCCGAGTGCTGCTCCAATGGCAAATGGGTGCTGCCCTCGTAATAAAATAACTCTTCCCTGAGATGATCTGCCTGACTGAAACCTGATTCAGTGTCGCCAAATTCCAGTGCAACTTTCTTATGAATATTACCCTGCGCGGCATATTGGTGAATTTGGACTTTTTCTTCTGCCAATCCTTCTTCAATGGAAAGGATGGATGGCAATGGTTCATATTCTACAACAATGTCTTCCAGTGCAGCCTCTGCTGTTTCTTCATCAATGGCCGCAACAGCTGCTACAGGATCACCGACCATGCGGACTTTATCCACGCATAATGCTGTTTCATCCTGGCTGACCGGTAAAATTCCGTATGGAACAGGTAAATCCTTTCCGGTTATGGCTGCAATCACTCCCGGACGTTCCAGGGCAGGACTCACATCAATGCTTTTTATCAGCGCATGAGCATGGGGACTGCCCAGCATTTTTGCATAAAGCATCCTTGGCAGGAAAATATCATCAGCGTAAACCGTTTCGCCTTTGGCTTTGGCAAGCCCACCCACTTGCGTCCACGATTTGCCGATCCATTGGAAATTTTCTTTTTTGTTCATATATTTCTAAAGTAATTGGAACGAGTTTTGGTTCCGTTATTTATCTTGCCAATAGTTGTATTAGCTGGGGATCTATATTTGCACCAAATCCCCAGCCTTCTTTTTTGATTTCCGCTTTTTGTAAAACATCATTTTGGAAGATCAAATCCAGCCGATACGCTTTTTCCATGCGGAATTGAGAAAATAATAAATTGATATATTCCTCCTGAAAACTTATGTAAATCATTGCGGAGCGGTCACCTTTTTCTCGATAACCAAAAGGCTCTCCAATTTGTTCCAGAACTTCATGTGTCGTTGTTGTTCCTGCTTTGAGAAAATTTGGAGTGGCTTCACCTGACAAGTCAACTTTACCCATTCTGGATTTGGCGCATCCTGAAGAAAATACAAAAATAAAAATACAGATTAACCACAAAAAAATAACAGACTTGAACATGCTCTTATCTCGCACTTCTTCTTGTGCCGGGATTATTTGAAGTTGCCGGAGCCATAAAGCCCCATCCGCTTCCGGTTTTTTCAATTTTGGCTTCTACTACAATTTGGTGTTCCAGACGAAGCACAAGTTCATTTCCTTCATAAGTTCCATAAAGAAAGAAGTAATCTCCTCGCTCATGATTGTAAATAAGAGTTTCTTTGCCTGCCACAATGCGGTGAACAAGAGGTTCACCCAAAGTGTTAAAAACTTCTGCTCTTGTAGTTTTCCCAACCTGAATGAAAGTCGGGATACCCTCATTTGCCTGGAATTTTCCGAAGGTGCTGATTGAGCATGAAGACAGCATTAATATCATACTGATGGCTGTGATTAGATTAATAAAACGCATTATATTTCTCTATCGGTTTTGAAGAAGTTTTATAAAGTTGCTGTTAATTCCCGCACTTGTTCAGCGGCTTGTTCTACTGCCTCCACAATTTTCGCGTATCCCGTGCAGCGGCACAAATTCCCTGAAAGCGCTTCCCTGATTTCTTTCCTGTCCGGATTTGAATTTTTGTCAAGCAGAGCCTTTGCTGTCATCAGCATCCCCGGAGAACAATATCCACACTGCGAAGCGCCCTCCTTTGCAAAAGCAGTTTGCAGTGGATGCGCTTTGCAATCGGATCCTTGTTTGTCTGGTTGGGCCAAACCTTCGATGGTCATGATCTCCTTTCCCTGTACTTCTACAGGAAGAATCAGACACGACAGAATCGGCTCTCCATTTATTAGCACAGTACACGCTCCGCATTCTCCAAGTTCACATCCATGTTTGGTTCCGGTTAGGCGCAGGTCTTCACGAAGAACTTCCAGCAAAGTTTTGTGAATTGAAGCCCAAAACTCGTATGTTTCATTGTTTATTTGAAGTGTAAGTAATTGTTTCATTCAAGGTTTTTTGTCATTTATTTACAGGCATAACCTAGGAGGTAAACTGGAGTAATCTGGCATCAAAAAATTTGCGGGACTCCATTAATTCTTCAGCAAACAGCTCATCATTTAACAAATTCCTAATAGTAAGTTTTAAATTGTATCAGTTAGTTACATGAAATCTACGGGCTTTCATTTCAAAGCGCGGCAGACTTCCGGAAGGAACAACTTTTATTTCGGAGCTTAAACCCAGCTCATTCCGGATTTGCTGGAAAACAGTATTTTTTGCATTTTCCGTGTCTGCATCTTTTTTCAATTCCAGTTCAATTGAAAGATGCCCCATTTGCTTTACTGTTGATACAGTAATGCGGAATTCTTCTGTATCATCAGATCGCCTTATCAAATTTTCAATGGCGCTTGGAAAAACATTAATTCCGCGGACAACTACCATGTCATCCGCCCTCCCCAGCACACCGCCTTCAAAACGAGGGAAGGTGCGTCTGCATTCACAAGGTTCAGGATTCAGCTGTACCAGATCTCCTGTACGGTAACGTATAACCGGAAAACCGATACGCCCCAAATTAGTAATTATCAATTCACCTTGTACTCCTGCGTCAACAGGCTCAAGTGTTTCCGGATTCAGCACTTCAACAATAAACTCACTTTCGTTCACATGTGTCCCATTTGGCTGAATTTCACACTCAAAACTGTGTGCGCCTACTTCTGTGGCTCCCGCATGGTCATAAGATTTTACTCCCCATTCTGATTCAACACGTGCTTTGGTGGCAGGTACATTTGCGCCAGGTTCTCCGGAGAGTATGGAGATACGCAGGGGAATCTCACTCAAATCAAATTCAGCTTGCTTTGCTACTTCCACCAGACGCAAGGCGTAAGTAGGTGTACAGCAGATTGCTGTCACATCAAGCTCCTTCATCAGGTGCAGACGTTCCAGTGAATCCCGACCTCCGCCAGGAATCATCATGGTGTTAATTATCCTTGCTCCTTCCAGTGCAGCCCAAAAACCAATGAATGGACCGAATGAGAACGGCACAAACAAACGGTCATTTTCAGTAAGTCCAGCTCCTGTAAGAACGAATCCCCAGCATCGTCCCCACCATTCCCAGCTTTCCGGAGTGTCCAGTACACGTAATGGTTTTCCTGTTGTTCCTGATGTCTGATGAAAACGTGAATATGCTGATTCCGGATAAGTCGCGTTGCTACCAAACGGGGGATCATCCTGCTGTGCCTGGATCAATTCCTGTTTAGTCGTCAGGGGCACACGTGCAAGATCAGCCAGTGTATTAATTTCTTCGTGTTTTATTCCAGCGCTATCCAGCTTGTTTGTATAGAATCGATTACGCCCATAAATCTTCTTTAACATTGAATGCAGCTTTTCGATCTGAAGCGTTTCAATGGCCTTAGTCGGCATTGTTTCCACAGCATGATCGAAATATCTCATTCAAAGTTTCGTGAGGAATTGAAGATGTCCCTGCATATTAAGGAAATTTGATTAACGACCTCCAACCAGGATTGAATCGATTTTTAAGGTAGGCTGACCAACTGTTGTTGGAACCCATCCGCTCGCGGCGCCACACATTCCTGCGGCTAAATCGAGGTCGTCGGCGATCATTGATATTTGCGGAAGGATTTCGAAACCTTTACCAATCAGAGTTGCTCCGCGCACAGGTTCGGCTATTTTGCCTTTACGGATGGCATAGCCCTCCTGTACGGCAAAGTTAAATTCACCTGTTCCGGGATTTACGGAGCCTCCTCCCATTTTTTTTGCGTAAAGTCCGAAATCAATTGAATGTATCATTTCATCTATTGAATTTGGTCCGGGGGCAATGAAGGTGTTTCGCATTCTGGAAACCGGAGCAAATTTATAGGATTCGCGTCTTGCTGACCCGCTTCGAGCAATGCCTACCTGGCCTGCACCTATACGGTCACTGAGATAGTTTTTCAATATGCCATTTTCAATCAGCATAGTTTTTTGGGTCGGCGTGCCTTCATCATCCACATTACATGAACCCCATTTGTTTGGAATCGTTCCGTCGTCAATCGCGGTAAGAATCGGCTGTCCAACTTCAACTCCAATTTTGTCACAAAAAGGAGAGGCATTTTTACGTATTGCTTCTGTTTCAAGGGGATGTCCACACGCTTCGTGAAAAATCACTCCACCAAATCCATTACCGAGAACTACCGGCAAAACTCCTCCATTTATATAGCCCGCACTTGCCATACGCAGAGCCGAATGCGCGGCATTTTCCGCGAGCTCCTCAAGGTCCAGATTTTGAAAAAACTCATAACCTCCTAAAACTCCCGGACTCTCCGCTGCTGATTGAGGCCCGTCTCCTTTCTCGGCAACCGCGGACAGCCGCATCCTTGAATAGCTGCGGGTGTCTTCAGACCACAATCCTTCACTGTTTGCAATCAGCACGGAACGTTTTTTCTCCGCCATGTTAGCGTTGACCTGGCAGATATCCTCACCATGGCTGCGGGTAATATTATCAAGATTTTTTAAAAGCTCCACACGCTCGGACTTGCTCACAGTATCCGGATTTACAGCTATATGATGTATATCTTCCACAGATTGTTGTTCAAGCGGCAAAATACCTCCGGGCAGCCCTTCTTTACCAGACTGTCCAAGGTTCTCAGTTAGTTTCAAAAGACTGTCTTGATCAGTATCACTGCTGTAGCCATAGTATGCTTCGTTTCCATATAGCAGGCGTATCCCAATACCAAATGAGTTTGAGGAATTTATTTCATCAATTTTTTTGTCAAGCAGATTGATTGAAGAAGAAATACTGTCCTCAACAAAAACTTCAGTAAAGTCTGCTCCCTGCTTCAGTCCGTACTCCAAAATTTTTTTTACTGTGTTTTCTGACAGCATAAATAATCTCCATTAAATTATTTGAATGATTACAAAAACATCTGAATCATATTTTTCGTTTCATCCTAATTCAATACATGTTGCGATGCAATCCAGAATCTGTATTCAAACAACGTTATATTCCTGAATTAAGCGGTTTTCGGAAAACCTGTTATAATCCAGCATGCTTACATCAACGCTGGAAGCTTCCCCGTCAAGCAGTATTTCAGCCATCAATTTTCCGCAAATTGGTCCCTGCATGAACCCATGTCCGGAAAATCCACTGAGCAGGTAAAAACCATCTACCGGTGACGAGCCGATTATGGGATGAGCATCAGGGGTCATCTCATAAAGTCCCGCCTGTCGTGTTCGGATTCCAGTGTTTTCCAGCAAAGGCATACGTTTTACTGCTGCTTCAATGTGTTCCAGCTCCCATTCCGGGTCGATACTTTGATTTTCTCCTATTATTTCTCTAGGGTTAGACATGCCGCTTAACAGTCCAGAACCCTCACGATGAAAATAAAGGCTTTGTGAGAAATCTATCACAAATGGAAATTCAGCAGGAAGTGCAGAAATCGTATCTGTTACAAACCACTGTCGTCGTAGCGGGGAGATTGGTATTTCAAGGCCAATTTTTTCCCCCAGTGCAGCACTCCATGGTCCGCATGTGTTCACGACAGAATCAGTATGAATCTCACCTGAATTTGTCTTCAATTTGTAAACTTTGCTCCCTTCAAGCACAATATCAGTCGCGCAGCAATCCGTAATGCAGACAGCACCATGTTTTTGTGCCGCATTGATGTAGCCCATCACAATGCTGTTGGGATCAGCCAGACCTTCTTCTGCATTGAAGGTCCCAGCCAATGCATCCGGGAACAAGCACGGATTAGCCATTCTGCGAACTTCATCTCCTTCTATCCACTCTGTATTTACACCTAATGAATGCTGCAGCTCTACAGATTTTTTAAATACTTCAACATCCTTTTCGCATGTTAAGACAAAAAGGTATCCGCATTTTTGTACCAGTGCAGACTGTCCTGTTTCATCTTCAAATGCGTCAATCATAGGGAGACTGGCTTTTGAAAGACGAATATTGATTTTTGTGTTGAACTGGTAGCGGATCCCCCCGGCGCAGCGGCCGGTTGCGCCTGTACCAAAGAATGGCTCACGCTCAATCAGCAAAACATCTTTAAGACCGCGGCTTGCCAGATGGAAGGCTGTACTGGCTCCCATGACTCCACCGCCGATAATGACCGTGGAAGCTGTTTTCGGAAGGACTGACATGATTACAGGTTGGCGATGGTGCCAAGATTTTCACGCTCAGAGTTTTTCATGACAATACCTGCGGATACAGCATCCTGCACTGCCACTCCACAGGATTTGAAAAATGTGAGCTGCTCAGCAGAAGACCTTCCCGTTTTTGTACCATTAATCACTTCTCCAATTTCAGCATGAATGTGGTCCGGAGTGATTAAACCCTGATTGATCGGAATAACTAAATCACCTGCTTCGGCCAGCACAGACTCACGTGAGTCCGCAACAACAAGGGCGTTGATAATTGTCTCTGCATCAATTTCCTGCATTTCAGGCTTAAATGATCCAACCGCGTTCACATGAACACCCTGCTTGAGATTTTCAAAAACAATTACCGGGGTGGTTGAAGTAGTTGCTGTGCAGACTATATCAGCATTATTTACTGCAGCTTCTGATGATGAGACTGCTTGAACATCATCAGGAATCGGGCCAATTCCGGACATTTCTTCCGCGCAGGTTTGAGCATGCTCTGGATTTGGACTGAATACCCATGCCTGTTCAATATTGCGGACATTACAGACTGCTTCCAGTTGAGAACGAGCCAGTTTGCTGCTGCCTATGATGGCGACAGTGGACGCATCCTCAGGAGCAAGTACATCTGTAGCAGAGCCAACAGCAGCACCGGTACGAACAGCAGTCAAAACCTCACCGTCCATCAGCGCCTTGATTTGTCCGGTATTAATATCAAGTGCGATTACAGCAGCATGTATCAGCGGCAATCCCCTGGCAGGGTTTTTCCCGAATACGGATACCAGCTTTACTGCCAGCTCTCCATCTTCCGGAAGTGCCGCAGGCATGGTGAGCAGTACTCCGTCCTGCTCAGTAACCGGAACGCGGCTGCGGAGAGGCATTTCTACCTGTCCGGAAGACAGCCGGCTGAAAGCGAGTTTCATCCCTGCTATTGCTTCCTGCATCGGCAGGGCATTCCGGACATCGTCAGAACTGAGAATTCTAATTTTCATTTTGCTGAAGTTTTGTGTAAGAAGGGGTTTAGTATATCATTTAATTATTGAACAAAAAAAGAGAGCGGATTGCCGGTATTATTCAACTTCTAGAAAAAATCAAATATCGGTGTAGCTTAGGTAAGCTTTCAAAAATACAACAGCTTTCCCGGTAATTTGTGGACCTCTGCGAAAAAAGAATTGCTGTGACATTGTATATTTTTCAATACTGGTGGGGCCTTTTTCATTCATTTCTCCGTTTGAATCCCGGCTTGCGGTGGTGAGAACTTTTTTCAGCAGCACCGGAGAGTTGTAATCTATTTCCTCAAGCTCAGGAGTCATTCGGGAGGCTAACATTGTCATTGGAATGTCATATAGAGTTTCGGCAAAAAAGAAACTCAGGAAGCGGGCGACTGCCTCTATCTCTGCGTCGCTGCGTGTCAACAGCCAGCTTGTCATTTCTTTCCGAAAAAGAGCCAGCTCTTTTTTCTTGATTCCTGCAGGATTAATAACCAGTTTTCCGTCACTCAGGTAGTTTTTTGTTTTTTTGCGCATATAGCTCAAAAACCCGCCTGATTTACGGAAAAGTTTGTGGTTCAAAAAACGTTTACCAAAATCACGCAAAATAGTGCGTCCCAATAAAAGCTGTTCCAGTATTTCTTTGGATCTTGTCGTATCTTTGAGATCTGCTGAAACTCGCTCAAAAAGCAGAATTAGCTCTTTCTGCTCATTTTCCACATCAAGCAATCGTTGGATTTCTTCCTGCGAAATTTGTGGTTTTTCAGGAGAAGGTTCTTCTGAAGACTCCGGAAGAACCTTTACTTCGATCCGTGGAGTCTGTGGAGCAGGGAGTTTTTCTGCAGGTGAAATATAAAGGAGATAAAACAGAGCACAGGTGGAAAGGAAAAATACTACCGTAAGCAGTTGAAACAATTTGTGCTGTTTCATACTTCTTTCATGGTTAAGAAAGGGGCTTGTGAAAAGCCCCTCCCTATTTTTTAGAGTTTGCTTTCAAACCTGCATTAATACGTAACGGCAGAGCATGAAGCTTGATAAAACCAACAGCATCTTTTGGATCATAAGCGCCGTGGTCTGCCTCCATTGTGGCCATGTCCTCGGCATAAAGGCTGTTTGGTGATTTACGTCCGGTAACCATACAATTTCCCTTATAAAGTTCAAGGCGAACTGTACCGTTTACCGGTTCCTGAGTTTTCTTCACCATCTCCAGAAGTATTTCCATCTCCGGAGAAAACCAAAAACCATCATAAGTCAATTGCGCGAATCGCGGCATAAGTGAATCTTTAAGATTGATCACACCACGATTTAATGTAATTGACTCAATAGCCCGGTGTGCGATATGTAAAATTGTTCCTCCCGGTGTTTCATAAACGCCACGATTTTTCATGCCGACAAAGCGTGATTCAACCATATCGACACGACCGATTCCATGCAGTCCCCCTACCTCATTGAGATGCCTCAACAACTTTGCCGGAGAGTATTCTTTTCCGTCAATTGCCGTAGGATTCCCTTTCTCAAATTCAATCTGAATTTCCTGTGCTTCTGAAGGTGCTTGTTGAGGAGACTTTGAATATTCAAACATTTCCTGCAAAGGTGACTGCCAGGGATCTTCCAGCATTCCGGATTCAAAACTGATATGCATCAGATTTTCATCTGAACTCCATGGTTGTTCTTTGGAAGCCTTTACCGGAATGCCATATTTTTTAGCGTAAGCCAGTAATTCTGTACGGCCGGGATATTTTTGATAAAACTCAGGGATTTTCCAGGGAGCAACTATACTAATTTCCGGATTGAGGGCATAATAACTTAACTCGAAGCGCACCTGATCATTGCCCTTGCCGGTTGCACCGTGAGACACAGCAGCTGCACCTTCACGCTTCGCAACTTCAATTTGTTTTTTTGAAATAAGTGGGCGAGCCAGTGATGTCCCAAGCAAATATGTGCCTTCATAAAGCGCGTTCCAGTGAATAGACGGAAAAACATAATCCTGAACAAATTCTTCCTCTACATTTTCAACCAGGACTTGTTTGGCACCGGCTTTTTTGCCTTTTTCAAGAATTGCATCAAGGTCTTCAACTTTCTGTCCTAAATCAAGACAAAGAGCAATTACTTCATACCCCTGCTGGTTCAGCCAATGTACAATTACTGAAGTATCAAGACCTCCTGAATATGCTAATACGAGTTTTTCTCTTTTCATGTTCAGTTAAGCTGTGTTTCAGAAACCTGACTGATCTGATCTTCTTCATGCTCTTCATGGTAACCCGGGTATTTTTCCGGGTCCACAGACCTGGTCCGGATTACTTTGAGAGCAACAGGCCCTTTTTTACCAGGACCTACTTCAAATTCAACTCTATCCCCAAGATTCAGATAACGAAATCCTGACTGCCGAATTTCAGATTGGTGGACAAAGAGGTCATCACCCACATCCTGCTCGATGAAGCCAAATCCCTTACTCGGGCTGAACCATTTTACTGTGCCATCCCGCCGCAGTACTTCTTTGTTTTCACTAGTATTTTTTGTTTGCAAAATAATTATTGTCACCAGGGCGGCGACAGAAATTATTGCTAAAAGCAGTATTGAATTTTTTGTTAAGATTAATTCATTTGTCTTCTGATTCCAGATTAAATAGAGCAATCCAAGAATTACAGCAGTTTGAACTGTAACGACTGCAAGTACAGATTTGTTGTTCATAATTATTTATAGTTAACATTTGTTTTTTTGAATTATTTAAAAAACTGAGTTTTTGATTTGATTTTATGATGTTCATTAAAATTATCCTGACTGTTCAGCCAGCCAACGCTCGGCATCTATTGCGGCCATACATCCTGTGCCGGCAGCAGTCACTGCCTGACGATAAACATGATCCTGAACATCTCCGGATGCAAAAACTCCTTCGATCGATGTATTAGTCGTACCGGGAGTAACTTGTATATAACCGTTTTCGTCAAGGTTCAATTGATCTTTGAACAACGAGGTATTTGGAGTGTGTCCAATTGCAATGAACAATCCTGTTAAAGGATGTTCGGTGATATTATCAGTTTTGACATTCCTCACTTTAAGTGAAGTCATGCCGTCTTTAGGGTTGCCTACCACTTCTTCAACAACTGTGTCCCAGAAAAATGAAATTTTTTCATGATCAATAGCACGTTTCTGCATGATTTTGCTGCCGCGTAATTCATCGCGCCGGTGAATCAGTGTGACACTTTTACACATATTTGCCAGATAAAGAGCCTCCTCTAAAGCAGTATCTCCTCCTCCCACAACTCCAACATCCTGATCACGGAAGAAAAAACCATCACAGGTGGCACAGGCTGAAACTCCTTTTCCGCTGTATTCTTTTTCTGATTCCAAACCCAGCCAGCGCGCAGAAGCGCCTGAGGATATAATCAGTGAATCACATGTCAGGGTGTCCTTATTATCAAGAATGAGTTTAAAAGGACGTTTAGATAAATCAGTCTCAATCACATCTCCATTAAAAAATTTGGTGCCAAAACGTAAAGCCTGAGCTTTGAGCAATTCCATCATTTCCGGACCTTTGATCCCATCAGGGAAACCAGGATAATTTTCAACATCTGTTGTGATCATCAACTGCCCCCCTGCTTCTCTGCCTGAGACGACAACAGGACTCAGGATTGCTCTTGCGGCATAAATTGCCGCAGTTAATCCGGCAGGTCCCGATCCTAGAATTATAAGTTTATGATGCTGGTTTGTTTCTGACATTTTAACTCAAATATAGCATTAACTCTTAATCAAATACACTTCGGTATGGAGTGTTTTATGTGTGCAACGGACTAGAGTTTATCTGTCAATTCCGGAGGGTATGACTGAAAAAAACACCACACAGTATGTAGTCTTTTACTTTTTTTGAAATAAAGCAGAGAAGATTTAATCAAAGATGCAGCTGCATTGCAAGACTACATCTTAAGGAATTTTATATCTTAACGTTTTATTGTAACCGGTAAATCATTCTAACATTTTGGAGTAAATCAGGATCAAGTCAATTAGCCTGATTTTGAAATCTTAACATTCAAAGCCTTAACCGTCTTTCCAATTCCTGCACAGACAATTCTACTAAAAAAGGGATATCCTGCAGTGAAGACAACGGACTCCCTAATTCTTCCCATTGTGCAAGCAAACTCTCCATTTCTGACAATGTTAGCTGCTGCTCAGGATTCATGGATGCAAACTCCGCAACTATCAGAGAAATGTCCCGTAAGATTTCTTCTACATGACCACTTTTGCCAAAAAGTGCCAGCCGGTCCAGGATTTCAGAAATCACTTTTTTTACTTGATCTTCTTCCAGATATTGAGGAATAGAGTTGACTGCAAAGGTACTTCCTCCAAATGGGCTGACCGCAAATCCGGATTGCGCCAATGGTTCTAAATGTTGTTCCAGCAATGCTGACTCCTGAGGGCTTAGTTCCAGTAATAATGAAGCTTTGAAAGTTTGAACCGGAACTCCCTGTTTTTGAAGTGCCTCCACATAGATATCGTAAAGTAACCGCTGATGCAGCGCACGCTGCTCAATCAGTACAAGTCCTGCCTCATTTTCAGCAATGATATATGCTTTACGGAACTGCCCAAGAACCCGGATGTTTTTTGGTACCTCAGGAAGCGGTGAAATCAGTAGCAGATTGCGGGCCTTATTTTCAGTCGTGTAGTCTGTTTGTTCCGGACTGTGAAATGAAGAAGCGGATTTTCCCGGAATAGTGAATTTTTGTTTAGATCCTTCCGGAAGTAAATTTGAACCGGCAAATTCTGTATCAAAGTTTAAACGAGTTTTTTTTCCAGATGCTGCTGATTTCAGCGAACCTGCTGGCGGCAATTCTCTTGCTTCAATTTTGCGCACGTTTTTCTTTGCTGTGTTTGGAATTGCTGATTTTTTTCCCTCCAAAGGCAGCGGATCATCCATCGGCAGTTCAATTTGTCCGGAAACACCTTGATACGACATTTGGGTTTGTGAATGTTCACGTCCAAAAAACCTGCGGCTCGCGCATTCCTTCAAAGCACGTGATATTTGATCTGCCAGAATTGTATGCACCAACTGACTGTTCCGGAAACGAATTTCTGTCTTTGCCGGATGCACATTTACATCAATTTCAGTTGGGTTTATCTGCATATTGAGGAAAAAAGCCGGATGCTGATTTTTCCCCAGAAAAATTCCATAACCATCATAAATTCCGTGGTTAACAGCAGGGGATTTTACATTGCGATTATTCACAAAAATATACTGCCAGCGCCTGCTTGTTCTTGGTTTTGAGGGAAAAGAAACAAATCCGGAAAACTGAAGATATGTTTCTTCATGTTTTACCGGCATCATACTGTCCATGAACTCTTCTCCAAAAATCTGCTGGATGCGTATTTCCAGTCCCTGTCCTCCGGTCAAATTGAGTAACAGTTGCCGATTGTGAGTAAGACGAAAATGAATATCCGGATGAGCAAGGGACTTCTGTAAAATATGCTGCTGAATGTGCTGCAGTTCAGTTGCAGTGGTTTTCAGGAATTTCAATCTGGCAGGTGTATTGTAAAAAAGGCGCTCCACGGTAATTTTTGTGCCTTTCGGAAATCCGGTCTTGCTGAGTTCCTCAAGATAGCCTCCCTTGATTTGAATTCTAGTGCCGCCTTGATTTTCATCATTGCAGGTCAACATCTCAAAATGAGAAACAGAGGCGATAGAGGCCAGCGCTTCTCCGCGGAATCCCAGAGTTTGGATGCGAAACAAATCATCTTCATCAAAAATTTTGCTAGTCGCGTGCCTTTCCACGGCAAGTTGCGCGTCAGATTCGTTCATGCCGCATCCGTTATCCAGAATGGAAATCAAATCTTTCCCGCCGTTTTTAACAGTGACATGCACATCTTTAGCTCCTGCATCAATAGCGTTTTCCAGCAACTCCTTTACCACTGATGCAGGCCGTTCGACAACTTCCCCTGCTGCAATTTTATTTATCAATGTTTCCGGAAGAATTCGGACTATGCTGTTCGAAACATTGTCTGAAGATGCTTTTAAGGTCTTTTTCTCAGTCATTTAAAAACAAAGCGGTGAAGAAAAAATGAATGGAAAGCAGAAGGATTTATTACTTTCGACTGTAGCATCTCATCCTAGCGCATAGCTTGAAGTGCTGCAAGCATGATGGATGTTTGCCTGGAGTTCCATATCCGTATTTGTGGAACACTACAGGCTTGGCAATAATTTGCGGCTTTGATAATTGAACGATAAACATCAGAAAACATAGTGAGGCCGGCCATTGTTCAAATAACATGAACAATGAATACCAAATCCTGCATGTATGCAATAATCTCTGGAGTGCCTTTTTTCAGGAAGGAATAGAAGATTTTACGGACACACTATAGCGGTCTTTATCGCTTTCCCGGCGTGTAAGAGTAAACTGCTCATGGCAAAAAAAACCTTTGGCAGCCTCTGATAAAGATGAATGCATGAATTCATGTGATTGTTCAGTGTTTGGCAAATTTAAGCGATCATTGGAAATCACCTGAAAATGGTTCCGGTCAAAGCGAATTCGTTCCTTTAAGTACGGCTCCTGCTCCAGTAATTCCACTGCCTGCAAAGCTGCTTTCAAAACAGTGTTTAACCTTTCAGTTAAAGAACCTTCCAGGAAGCGTTTGCGCTGATAAAGCAGCCCAGGCTCTCCTTCAGATTCATCTGTGGAATAATTCCCCTCATGTGCGACCAGCAAAATGCCAGGACCTTCCGGAACATGTTTGTAATCTGCCACATCAATCAGCAGATGGTCTTTGATTTTCTGTTTCTGAATCCATGAATGGAAGATCGGTACAAATTCCGGTTGCTTCACATCGTAATTCGGTTCAGCAAATAATTTAATGCTCAGACGCTGCAAATCCATGATACTCTCCTTGACATTATGTTTGTTGATTTATAATGAATCGGTTTTTCAAACTTATGTTTGTGACCCCGCCAGTGGGGTCACAAATGTTAACTTAATGTATTCTCAGGTAAACGGGAATAGCAGGCATGAGCCGCGTCGATAAATAGCTGTGCCTGATCAATCAATTGATGCACTGAATCAGGATCGGCCGGCACAGGTCCATGCTGATGCCTGTTTAGCAGATAACGGGCGAATTTTCCCTGGGCATATTTGTCGAAGAAAAGTTTTGTGTCCACAAATCGCTTGGTGAATTCATTAACAACAATATCCGGAGGTTCAGGCACATCGAAGTACTGTTGTTTAATCAGCGTACGGGACGCGCCCAACATGCTTTGATAAGCCAGCGCGTCAGCAAGCATATAGTTTTTCTTTTCCAGTTCCAGCTGCGCTTCAAATACTTCACGTTCAGCGTCTGCTAAGTCAAACTCTGTGGAGGTAACGACTTCTCCGGCACATTCTCCGGTGCCTCTGTCACCCAATGTAAATTCACGCGTATCACCCCAGTCATGATAAAATTCAGGACTCTCTTCGTGAGCCGGCGCGTTCTTCATCAGGTTTTCAATCAAAGAACGCAATTCCTGTTTCCCAATACGTGCAGTAAAATCAAGGAAACTTTCCTGAAGTTTACGATTTAGAACATAATGATCAGTAATACGATTTACCACTTCAGGAATGCGTTTAGAAGGAACTGCTCCTATGGGCATACCAAACGCACCCGCGTTTTCCTTCCACTGACCTCCAAGCACAACCTGAAAATGAGGCACCTTGTAACCATTAAGGGTGCGGCTGTTTCCGAAAAAACCAATGTCTGCCACATGGTGCTGACCGCAGGAGTTGAAACATCCGCTGACTTTGATTCGTAAATTGCGAACAGCTTCATCCATTTGAAATGATTTTTCCGCAAGTCGGGTATGCAGCTCTTCAGCCAAACCTCTGCTGGAAGAAATACCAAGTTTGCAGGTATCAGTTCCGGGGCAGGCGGTTACATCAACGATTGTGTTTGCTCCGGAATCCGACAACCCAATCCGGCGCAAATCCTGATACAAGTCCGGAAGATCAGCTTCACTTACCCAGCGTAAAACGAAATTCTGCTCCACGGTTGTCCGTACACTTTCACCAACATATTTGCGCGCCACCTCAGCCAGTTTGCGGGTTTGATCACTGCTGAGATCACCCAATGGCAAAGCCACAGTGGCTACCGAATAACCGGGCTGCTTCTGGGCTTTTACATTTGTATGGTACCATTCCGCAAAGCCTTCTGGTTGTGGTTTTGATTCATCAAGCTCCACCGATGATTTCAAGGGTGTTTCGCCATAAGCAGGCAACTCATCCAGGAATGAGGTCCAGCGCGCATCTTCCGGTAAAATTGCTCTCTCTTCCAGGACCAGTCTTCTGAATTCATCAATGCCGAGCTTGGCTACTAAAAATTTCAGACGTGCCGTAGCACGGTTCCTTTTTTCACCAAGACGTCCGAAAACGCGGGCAATTGCCTGTGTGATGGGCAGAAGTTCTTCCGGAGGTAAAAAGGAGTCGAAGAGTTTTGCCTGATAAGGAACGGTTCCCAATCCGCCTCCAACATAATAGGAAAAGCCATGAACTTCCTTTCCTTTCAATGTTTTTTTGACCGCGATGGCGCCAATATCATGCATCATCACCAAACCGCATGCTTCGCTCTGGCATCCGGAAAATGCGATTTTTACCTTTCTGCCAAAATCCTGGCAGTCCGGATGTCCCAGTAAAAAGTCTGCCAGTGCTTTTGCGTAAGGTGTAACGTCAAAAGATTCTCCGGAACAAACTCCTGCAGTCGGACAGGCCGTTATGTTTCGAATACTATTGCCGCAGGCTTCTCTGGTTGTGATTCCAACTGCCGCCAGGCGACGCATTATGTCTGGTGTTTCTTCAATGTGAACGTAGTGAAACTGAAAATCCTGCCGCGTGGTTACATGCAAAATACCGTTTGAGTATTCTTCTGCCACTTCAGCCAGTACATCCAGCTGGTCCGGAGTTACTCCGCCAAAAGGAATCTTGATCCGGAGCATTCCCGGGGCATCCCAGACAGTTTCCGGACCCTTGAATAAACCTGAAGGATAAGCCAGTTCGCGTGTTTCTACTCCGTCATGCCGCTGACCATTATCATAGCGTTGTCCGTAAACTCCACGTCGCAAACGTGTCTCAGCAAAAATTTTTTCATCCAGTTTGCCCAGTTTACGCAGCTCAATCTGGGTTTCAAAAATATCAATTTCCTTGCCCCAGTCCGCGGGGATTTCAGCAGATAATTGTTCTTTCCAGTTTTTCATATTTCTTCTCCATGAGTTTATGAGTTTTTAAGGCAGAAACAGGAACGGTTTTATATTCCCTTTTCTGCATTTTGTTTTTATTTGATCTTGGGTGTCAGTGTTTTACTGACCAGATAGAAAACAATAAGTGGGATAGTTGTGTTTTAACAACAACAGCAACAGCAGAGGCAACAGTGAAGAACAGAAATGAAGCAGGAGACTCTTGAAGAGGTCTGTGAGGGCTTGACTGCAATTTTTATATTTTTCATTTTTCTTCTCTTTGTGTTTTTTGTATGTAATAGCAGAAACAGAAATGCGTTTAAATTTCCCTGCTGCTTGTCTAAAATTTTTATGGGGAGTCAGTTCAGAACTGACAGGATATTAAACAAATAAGTGGGATTGTTGCGTTTTAACAACAACAGCAACAACAACATAGAGAACCGGGCATGAGGCCAGCGACTTTTGGAGTCTTTTGTAAAGGCTGATATGCAAGTGTCTTCATACCGGTTACTGAGGTAAAATTGAAGTGAAAATTTAGTTTTGATCTTTATGCAAAAATTATGTTTATTTTGAAGAAAAAAGTCAAGAAAAAAATGAATGTTGATAATTTTTTTTCATTTGTAAGTAAAACATCATCTCTGAAAGCAGCAGTTCATCTTATGATTAAATGAAAATCTGTTACTATAGAATCATTGTTCCAGCAGATTATAAATCTTTTTATTCATAATACGTTGGTATTTTTGCATGAATAAGAGTACAAAAGTAAGCATCAGTAGTAAGGTGAGAATTATTTGTGTGCTTGTATTATGTTGCAAAAGCATCAAGGCTTAAGCAGTTTTAAGCAAACTGCAATTCAAATTGTGTTGCTTTCGTGGTTCTCACTGAAAAATAATGTTTATTCGTCTAGGGTAAACATTTATTGCGCCATCTGGATGAATTAAAACGTGGCGCGGATTGTAACTAATTTCTAATTGAAAGGAAGAAAAATGAGACTAAAAACGATATTATCCGGACTCATTGCAGGTCTGATTGCTTTTGCGCCGATGGTTGCAATGGCTGATGAAACAGCCTCAATTAGATTCATTGTAACAGGTGATCTGTATGAATTACCTGCCGAAAAAGGAAGAGGTGGATATGCCAAGCTTGCAAGTGTGGCTAAGATATTCAAAAAGAAAACAAAAAGGAATATACATTCATTTTTGGTTCATGTGGGTGATGCCTATTCTCCGTCTTTGCTCTCAACTATGGATAAAGGAAAGAGTACTGTAGAGATGTTGAATGCTGTCGGTGTCGACTACATGGTTCTCGGCAATCACGAATGGGATTTCGGCCCTGAAATCACTAGGGAACGTGTCTGGGAATCAAATTTCCCGGTGCTAGCCAGTAATGTAATTGATAAAGAAGGACTCCCAGTAGATGGAACTGTAAGAACAGCGATGGTGAAAGTTGGTCCATTCCGTGTAGGGATTATGGGGCTTGTAACTCCAAACACAAAATTTGTTTCATATACTAAAACCGACGAGTTTCTCCCTGTAATGGATACAGCTAAAAAGTTGGCCAAGGAACTTAAAGGACAGGGTGCAAATCTAATAGTTGCTTTGGCACATCTTGACTTTGTTGAAGATATGGAACTGTTTCAAAGTGGTATTGTTGATATCTTACTATCTGGTCAAGATCACTACTTCATCTTCCAAGACAACGGTAAATCACTTTGGATGGACTCTGGTGAGGATGCTGAGAAAGTGGGTATTGTGGATGTTCATTTGAAATCCTACATGAAGCGAGGGAAAAAAAGATTTAGTTGGGAAGCCGATATGCGATTTGTGGATACAAAATATATCCCTGAGGATAAAGCAATTGCCGCAAAGGTTAAAGGCTATGAGAAGTATTTATCTAAGGAACTGGATATTGAAATTGGTAAAACATTATCACAATTAGATAGTCGCAAAAAAACAGTTCGTACGGAGGAGGCTGCTATTGGGAACCTAATCATAGATGCTATGCGTGAAGGTGTTGGAGCAGAAATTGGTATTACAAATGGTGGGGGAATCAGAGCCAAGAAAATGTATTCTCCTGGTACTATGATTACGAGAAGGGATATATTAACGGAACTTCCTTTTGGAAACGTTGTAGTAAAGCTTGAACTCACTGGATTACAGATCTTTGACGCCATAGAAAACGGGGTTAGTGAGGTTGAAAGAAACTCCGGTCGATTCCCACAGGTTTCAGGAATGAGTTTTACCTATAACCCGAAAGCCAAAGCAGGTAGTAGAGTTAATTCAGTTAAAATCGGAACTAGTCCATTGAATAAAGGAAAGACTTATACTGTGGCAACCAATGACTACATGGCTAGTGGCGGAGACGGTTACTCAGTACTCAAAAAAGCTAAGGTCATCATTAATGCCAGTAATGCAACACTTATGGCAAGTATGGTTATGGATTATATCAAAGCGAAGGGTAGTGTTTCCCCAAAAGTTGAGGGAAGAATTGTTGCTCAGTAGGAGAAAATATTAAAGAGCATGGTTGGTTTTTCTCTTTACGGATATAATGGGCGGGCATATTGCCCGCCCTGCCGGGGTAAATAATTGCATTCTCGATAAAACATTCTCTTCAATTCACTTAAATTCCTCCCAGGTCTTTTGCAACATTAACAAAATGCTGTACGTTCTCGAAAGGTGTTCGTGCCAGCAGGCCGTGATTTAGATTAAGTATGTGGTTTTTTCGACTGGTTTCAGCAAAACATTTACATACCGCTTTAGTAATATCTTCCTTTGATCCATCAGCTAAAATCTTATTATCAACGTTTCCCTGGAAAATCACCTCCGGCGCCAGTTTTTTGGCAGCTTCTAAATCAATGCAATTCCCTACACTTAAAGCTTTTGCTCCGCTTTGCAGCATCAGTTCAAGGTTGGGTGACTCTTTTGTGAAAAGTATTGAAGGAGAATTTGGATTTAACGAACTGAAAATTTTTTCATGTGTAGGCTGAACATATTTTTCATATAGCTCTAATGAGATCACATCAGCAAATGACTCAAATAATTGAACTGCGTGTGCTCCGGATGAAATTTGATAATTTAGATAGTCCACAGTAAGTTCCGTTAGACGCTCCAGTAAGGCTTGAGTAAATACTGGATTCTCTTTTATAAATGCCAGTATATCCTTATGTTTCTGATTAGGACTTGAACCTGCGATCATAAAAAAAGCAAGGGACATTGGCGATCCGGCGAAACCTAGTAAAGGCAATTCCCCATTAAGTTTTTCATTTATCCCTTTTATGATTTGGCCTACTGTTCTTAATTGTGTTTCTGAGTCAAGTTGACGAATTGCTTTTACCTGATTCAATGTTCTTACTGGTTCTTCTAAAACAGGTCCCGGAGCAAATCGGAAAACTGTACCAGTAGGAGTGAGTGGAGTCAGAATATCCTGGAACATGATTATTGCATCCACTCCAAGTTTTTTTGGTAGCAGTGAGATTTTAATGGAAATTTCAACATCCGAGAACAGTTTTTCCAATGGCCGGCCGTCTTTCTTTCTGAGCTGGCTGTATTCCGGATCAGTTCGCCCTGCCTGGCGCATGAGCCAGATAGGGACTCTATCCACAGGCAAGTGATTGAGGACCCTGAGTAACCGATCATTTTTGAGTGGAGTCATTTGTTGTTTACTTGAGTTGTATTTTTATTTTCAAAATGATTATTTAACCAATGGGAGAATTAAGTAATCCTGTAGACAAAATTTTAAAATCCTCAGTCTGAGTTCAGAAATACTGGACACTTAAGTGGTCTTGCTTCAACATTAAAACAACTTATATTTTTATATCTCATTTTTTTGCAAGTATCTATGGTTAAAACTTTGCCAGACTGTATGCGCTGCAACGACACAAGAGTATATATCAGCGTTCGTCCTCGAAAGCGTTACGCACATGCCAGGCTTTGTGAATGCGTGTCAAGTCCATGCAAAACATGCAAAGGGACAGGATATATCATGGAACAGGACAGCTTCCAAAGAGATGTCGCTTTGGTGTGTCCGGACTGTGAACAGGTCAAACAGCGAGTTGATCTTTATAACAATGCACGCATACCCCGACGCTACTGTAACAGCCGTTTAAGTACAGAAGACCAGGATGCGGAGAACGAAATTGTTTTCGATTTGCTTTTGAGCATTTTCAGGCTGCTGCCCCAGCGTTTGAGTAATCAAAATATATTGCAGACTAATGATGAAGACCTTAAGGGCATGGTACTGATGGGCGCGCCAGGCACAGGAAAAACACATTTAATGACCGGATTTGCCTATCAATGCACCATCAGCCAGGGAATTTCCTGCATATTTCAAAGTTTCGCGGAATTGCTTTCCGAATTGAGACAGGGATATTCAGAAGGGAAATCAGATATTGAAATAATTGAACCTCATCTACAGACTGACATCCTGATCATCGACGACCTCGGTAAGGGGCGTAACAGTGACTGGGAGCTGGGCATTCTTGATATGCTGATTTCTGAGCGTTACAACCGTAACCAGATGATTATGGTTACCACTAATTTTACTGAAAACGAGGAAGACACTTTAAAGGAGCAGGTACGCAACCGTGAAAAATCTGAGACAGAACACTTCATTGCAGATACCATCCGAAAACGGGTTGGCGAGCGAATACATTCCCGTTTGAAGGAGATGTGCTATTTTGAAAATTTGACAGGTAAAGACCGTCGAATCAGTGAAGATGAAATGGATGAAGAGTGATCATGTCAAGCCAAGTGCTTCATCCAGACCACACATTAAATTCATATTTTGAATTGCCTGCCCGGAAGCCCCTTTGATTAAATTATCAAGGCTGCTGACAATCACCCAGTTTTGCCCGCTTTCATCACTTTCCGCACCTATCATGCAGCGATTTGAGTGTACTGTCATTTTTATTTCCGGAAAATTTCCTTTCCCCATAAAATGAACAAATTCATTTTTTTCTGCAAATTCTGAAAAACAGCGGATAACTTTGCTTGCATCCATTGGTTTCCGGAAGTGCAGGTATATTGTGGACAGTATCCCACGATTTACCGGTAGCAAATGGGGAGTAAAAATAACTTCACCGTTTTCGTCCGCACTGTATGAACTCAGTTCACTCAGGTACTGCTGGATTTCCGGCTGGTGCTGGTGTGACAACACTTTGTAAGCTTTAAAGTTTTCATTAACACTTACATAATTCATAGTATCATCTTCAACCCTTCCTCCGGCGCCGCTCACTCCTGATTTTGCGTCAATTACCGGTGGTCTGTCTAAATCAGCAAGTAATTCAGCAAGTGGAAGAATTCCCAGCAGTGCACATGTTGAATAACAACCGGGGTTGGCAATCAGTCTTGCTGCAGATATCTGCTGTTTATATAATTCAGGCAACCCGAAAACTGCTTCATTCAGTAATTCCGGGGAATCATGTGAAAGTTTATAGTATTTGGAAAAGACCTCTGTGTCCTCCAGTCTGTAGGCACCTGACAGGTCGATCACTAGAATTCCCTGATTCAGCAATTGTGGAACAAGCTCCAGGCTTGCCTGGTTAGGCACTGCAAGAAAAACAACATCGCAGTCAGTGACGTCAGACTCATTAGACTGAAAATTAAGATTATATTCCGACAGTTCAGGAAAAACGTCATTGACGCACTTGCCCAGATACTTGCTGGAAGTTACCAGTTCGACGCTTGCTTCTGAATGTCTTGATAACAGATTCAGAAGTTCAAGTCCGGACAAACCGGCAGCTCCGATAATTCCTACGCGAACCATTTAACCAAACACCTCCTGATATAATTCAGGATTGAATCCAACAACAAATTCATGTCCAATTCTCCATGTCGGGGCTCTCAGGTTGCCGCTGGGACCAATCACATCTTTGAGAATCATTTGCTTGTCATCAGTGGAAGGATTCCACTCTCTCATTTTCTTACCCTTGCCTGTCCTTATCAGAGTCGCCGTCTGCAGCAACTCCCATGCGGACTGGCTGTCAATTTTTTCTTTGTTAGCAATAACACACGTTTCAACTGAAATATTTTTTGCGTCAAGAACCTCTTGTGCTCGTTTGCAGGAAGTTCAACCGTTCCTGAAATATCCCCAATTAATTTTTTTACTCATAATACCTCTTATATTTAGTGATTAATAAACAGGGTGGAGTCTAGCGATTCAATTCCTCACATCAAATTCTTTCCATACATCATGCCATAAAGAATAACAGAAAGTTCAGAAAACTCTCCCGGCACGCATGGAAAGTGTCCAGGTAACTTCTTTAGTTTCATCTAATTTTCCCCAGGCAGCTTTCAAGCGCTCAATATTTTCCGGAATTGGATCATGTCCTTCGCGCTTTTTATAATTTGCAACAGCTGACCAGCTACCCAGGAACCCCATCATTTTATCAAAATTCCAGAATGCTTTCATTTCAAAACTAGGGGCACGCAGTTCACGAAACGGAAAAGATAAAGTGCGGTAACCTGTATCAACCAAACGGCGTTCAGGATCCCAGTATCGGCCTAAAATCTCTGTGTAAATTCTTTCAATCTCGCGGTCAATTCCCGCATTAATACGGAACAGCTTATATGACCAGCAGGCAAGTAGACCGTGTTTTTTTAGCACTCTTTCAGCCTCTGCGTAAAAAACCTCGATATCAAACCAGTGAAGTGCTTGTGCCACAGTAATCAAGTTAACTGAACGCCGTTTGAGAGCAGGAGCCTGTTCGTTTGCTACAGCATAGGTAATGTTAGCGAGAGGCTCAGCATTGAGAATCTGGGCCGAGCTTGCGTCGGTTGCATATACCTGGTCAAAATGTAAAGCAAGCTGCTTTGCCGACTGGCCATTTCCTGTACCTGCATCCCATGCCAGTTTGTGTTCACGGCATTCTCCTGCCAGATACTGGAAAAGATTTTCCGGATATCCTGGTCTGTAAGCCGCGTATGCAGCGGATTGGGCAGAAAAATTATCTTTGAATGATTTCGGGTTTTTATGAAATTTTGCTTTGAATCTCATTTGTTAATTTATTGCAATTGATTCATAAATTGCCAGATTTATGATTTACTCACAATAAACAAAATGTAAAACAAAATATCATTTAGATCACACTTTCATTTTCCTGCAATTCAGCAAGTATCTTGCGCCCTATTGCGTTGTCTGCTAAAGGACGCGTCAAATCTCCCAGCAGATCAAGTTGGACTTTAAGTGCTTGAGCATCCTGACCCTGCATACTTTGCCGGACTGATTCCATTTGCTTCCGTATTTCAGTGCGTTCATTCCCGGACAAAGAATTTTCAGCAACATCCCAGGATTGTTCAATACCACGGAAAACTCGTTCAGCTGTTTGGCGAAATTCAATCAGCTGACGTTGATTAAAATCATCCAGAGCATGTTCATAGGAATCCTCGATGATTCTTTCAATCTCAAATTGAGTCAGCCCGTGAAATGGAATAACTTCTATTTCTGCCTTCTGCCCGCTGCGTTTTTCAGTGGCAGAAACTGTGAGGATACCATTTGCGTCTACACAGAACAGGACTTCTACTAAAGGGTATCCGCTTTTCATGGGAGGGATCCCACGTAATTTAAACTGGCCGAGCGCCCTGCAATCCTTGATTAATTCACGTTCCCCCTGAAAAATATTCACATCAATAGAAGTCTGATTATCAACATTAGTAGTGAATGTCTCACTTTCTTCAGCAGGGATGGTAGTGTTCCCAGTGATGATTTTGCTGAATGTTCCTCCTAAAGTTTCAATCCCAAGGGCCAATGGAATAACATCAAGCAACAGAAAATCTCGTCTCCCGCCTGCCAGCAGATGCCCCTGAATACCTGCGCCGATTGCCACAACTTTATATGGGTCAATTGCAACATGAGGTGGTTTGCCAAAAAAAGATTCAATCTTCTTCCGCACAATCGGGATAACCGTTGAACCTCCAACAAGCACAACTTCGTCAATCTGTTCAACAGCAAGTTTTGCTTCACGCAAAACGTGGCTGCAGCTTTCCAGGGTCTGCTCAATCATTTGAGAAATCAAAGACTCAAATTCATCAACTTTAAATACCCCGTCAAATGTCAATCCTGTTTTGGGGAATTCCAATGAGTAAGATGATTCAGGTGAGAAACTTAGTTCAGTCTTAATGGATTCAGCATTTTGTTTAAGAAGCAGTTTTGACTCCGGATCATCAAATGTTGCATCCGGATTTATTTTCTGTATTCTTTCCTTCAAAGCATCAGCTACTGCCTTGTCGAAATCATCTCCTCCAAGCTGAGTGTTTCCATGAGTTGCTACAACTTTAAAAATCTTTCCGGAAAGTTTGAGAATAGAAATGTCAAAAGTTCCTCCGCCTAAATCATAAACTGCAACATGGCCTTCTTTTTTCTCATCCAGTCCATAAGCGATTGCTGCAGCAGTCGGCTCATTAATAATCCGTGCCACTTCCAGTCCGGCAAATCTGGCAGCATCACGGGTGGCCTGCCGTTGCGCGTCATCGAAATACGCAGGCACGGTAATAACAGCTTTTTGGATAGTTTCACCCAAAACTGCTTCTGCCTGCATTTTAACTTTTTTCAAAATTTCCGCGGAGAGTTCCTGAGGAGTGTATTCATTTTCTCCAATTCTGACTTTTATCAGCTGTCTTTGAGCCTCAACAATTTGGTAAGGCAGTTGGTTTACATAATCACCTAATTCATTCAGGTCACGGCCCATCAGCCTTTTAATGGAAAAAATTGTATTTTCCGGATTAGTAATGCCGGATTCTCGCGCTTCCTGTCCCACCAGCCAACCTGAATCGGTCCAGGACATCACAGAAGGAGTGGTTGAACTTGCTCCGGCTGCTTCAATAACTTCAGGACCATCTTCAAATACAGTGGCGCACAGACTGTTTGTTGTGCCCAAATCAATGCCGATTATACGTTCCATTTACAGATTTCTAAGTGATACTTGTTTTTCTTAAGGTCTAAGTTAAAGTTAATTTTATACATGGGAAACAGGATTCGGTGAATAATTTCATAGCCAATAAAGTGATAACAGCATTTTAAAAAGGATGATAAATGAGTGGTATTTAGAGGCTCATTCAGTATTTATGCGGTCCAGCAAACGTCGTAAATACCGTTCTGAGTTCAATTGTGTTTGCAGTTGCTGGAGAATTTCGGAATTCTCTGGAGAGGTTTCAAACTTTTTGAACAAAACAGCATAATCAGATTCAATATCAGTGTGTCTTCCCTGTAAATTCTCATTTATTCCGGACAGGGCTGTTTCATCGCCGGATTCAAGCAGTTCATCAAGTGATTCCTGCAAAGTAAACATTTCCTGCAAAAAACCTTCAGGCAATGTGTCTGACTTCAGCCGTTTATCTCCGGTAAGAATTGATAATAAATATCTTGCCCGCGATGTTGGTTTCCGTAAAGTACTGAATGCCGCATTCAGCAGCGCAGAAGATTTTTCACTTAGACGTTTTTCCTTCTCCGGAGCTGTTGCAAAAAAATCCGGATGCATTTCCAATGATAAACGCTGATATCGGTTTCCCAGTTCATCATGATCAATTTCGAAGCAAAGCGGAAAGCCGAGTACTTCAAAATAATTTATATTATCAGCAATAGTCTGAAGGGAATTACATGAAAAGCAAAACAGCGGTGATGTCATTGAGACACCACACGATTGACAGGAGGGCTGTTCAAAAGCCATAGCAGTAGTAGTCGCTACAGCTCAATCTTGGCTTCTGTTCCTGTAATCAGTGATTGCGGCTTTAATTGCGTCTTCGGCCAGAACAGAGCAGTGAATCTTTACCGGAGGCAACGAGAGTTCTTCTACAATTTCGGTGTTTTTGATAGACATTGCTTCATTAATGCTTTTACCTTTGACCCATTCTGTTGCCAGGCTGGAACTTGCGATAGCAGATCCACATCCAAATGTCTTGAATTTAGCATCAACTATTTCTTTTGTTTCCGGATTAACCTGAATTTGGAGCTTCATCACATCACCGCATTCAGGCGCGCCGACCAGTCCTGTACCAACATTGTCATTACTTTTATCAAGACTTCCGACATTTCTGGGGTCGTTGTAATGATCAATAACTTTTTCGCTATAAGCCATGTTTTTCCTTTTTCATTTGAATTAATATTTAGGTTAATGTGATGTCCATTGTACAGTTGACAAATCCACACCATCTTTCACCATCTCATAAAGCGGTGACATTTCACGAAGCCTTTTGACCGCGGAAATCATTTGATCTGCTGCATAATCGACTTCTTCAACTGTGGTGAAGCGTCCCATTCCAACCCGGATTGATGAGTGTGCCAGATCATCACCGACTCCCAAAGCACGCAGCACATATGATGGTTCCAGGCTGGCAGAAGTGCATGCCGATCCTGAAGAGACTGCGAGTTCGCTCACGCCCATCATCAAACTTTCACCTTCAACGTAACCGAAACTCATATTGAGGTTATTCGGCAGTCGGTCAGTCGGATGACCATTAATAAAAATATAATCCAATTTTGAATTTAAGCGATCATAAAGTCTTTGACGCAACCCCGTTAAGCGTTCCGCTTCAGAAGCCATTTCTTCCACTGAAAGCTCCAGGGCCTTGGCGAATCCTACAATTCCGGGAACATTCAGTGTTCCTGAACGCATGCCCCTTTCATGACCTCCCCCAAACATGATAGGTGACAAGCGCACACGAGGTTTTTTTCTTCTCACATACAATGCGCCAATGCCCTTAGGGCCATAAATTTTATGCGCGGACATGGAAAGCAAGTCTATGTTCATTTCTTCCACATCAATCGGTATTTTGCCAACGCCCTGTGTTGCGTCAGTATGAAATAAAACACCTTTTTCCCGAGTAATTCGGCCAATCTCTTTAATTGGGTTGAGAGTGCCGATTTCGTTATTTCCTGCCATTAAACTGACCAGAATTGTATCCTCGCGGATTGAGTCCTCCAATTGTTTCAGGTCAATGCAACCATGTTCATCTACATCAAGAAAAGTGATTTCGTATCCTTTCTGCTCTAAAGCATGACAAGGATCAATCACGGCTTTGTGTTCAATCGGGCTCGAAATTATATGTGTCCCCTTTTTTTTGTAAAATTCCGCAACACCTAAAATTGCAAGATTGTCTGATTCAGTAGCACCACTGGTAAAAACAATTTCCTTACCTCCAGCGCCAATTAGGTTTCCAATAGATTCACGGGCATCATCCACCACTTGTTCAACTTGCCAGCCAAATGAATGGTTGCGGCTGGCTGCGTTGCCAAATGAGTCCGTAAAGTAGGGCATCATGGTTTCCACTACTTTTGGGTCAACAGGTGTTGTTGCATTATAATCTAGATATATGGGCAATTTCATACGAAGAATCCTCAAAACATGGGTTATTAATTTGCGCGTCTTTTATGATTGCGGCTAAAGTCGTTTCTTCTATAAACTGTTGAATTTTATTATGTATTGCAGTCAAAGGACGCTGAGTAGGACAACACTGATGCACTTTACATAAATCCTGATCATGAACACATTCCACTAAAGTGAAAGGATTGTCAGTAATTTGAATTATCTCAGATAAATTGATTTTTTCTGCAGATCTGGCCAGCACGTAACCACCTCGCTGTCCGCGAGTTGACTTAATCAAACCGGCAGAGACCAGCAGTTTAAGTATATTTGCCACCATTGGATATGGCAATTGATAGTGTTCTGCCACTTTCTGAGCACTTACAGGAGCATTTGCTTCACCCAAATGTGTCAGCAAAATTATTGCGTAATCTGTCTTTTTTGATAATTTCAGCATTATCACCTTTATATATGTGTATTTATAAATAGCACCCAATTAGTACTATTTCAAGTTAAATATTCAAAAAACTTAAAATTAATGGAAGTTTATTCAACAATGAAAGGAATTTCACCTGTCTGGTGAATGAGAGGATCCGGCACACCAACTTCCCAGATCCGGAAATCCAGGCGCATGTAATCTACGTGAGAAACAGGGGATATTTGTGCCTGCAAGCTGGACTCAATACGACCTCCAGCAGGAATCCAGTAATATTTCTCATCAATATTTTCCTGGATCTGTGTTTGCCAGAAATTAGAGGAAACCTTGATAAAACGTGGAGCGGATGCAGGATTGTCTATTCGGAACATAAGATTAGCAACTTTTTTATCATTCTCAGTAACCGGGGATTTTTCTGCGTCAGGAGATTTTTCAGAATAACTCACAGAAAGACTTGTCAGAATCGGAATTTTTGAATCAGGCACACGGTTTTTCCAGTATAAACGCTTCAATGCACCCAGCCAGATTGTTGAGTGTTCTTTGCTTTCCGATTCCTTCCATATTTTCAACAAAGGTGGTACATCAGTTGAGTCTCCCAGCATTCCGGTTAACATCGCAATTTGCCAAGGCACACTTTCAGTATCCTGATTCAAAATGGTATTACGCAGAACAGGCAACCCCCATTCCGGATAATTCAAAAAAGCCCTCGCAGCCTGAAATCGTTTCTCCGGTGCAGAATCACTCAACATTGGATACCATTGGTGCAGAAATACGTATTTAGCCTGTTCTTCAAAAAATGCCAGCGCAGTTGTGTTTTTATGGGTGCCTGCTGGAATCAGTATGATCAGAAAGATAATGAGTCTAAGTATGTAATAAATATTTTTCTTCACTGTCATCCTTTCCATTCCCTGAATCCTTTGTCAATGGCCTCAGCCATTTGACTTTTGTAATTTTCTCTGCCGAATTGTTTTGTTTGACGGAAGAATGCTTCCGGAGAAAAGTCTTTCCAGCTTCTTTCCATTTCCTCCACTGCTTCACAAAGTGCATCCTCAGTTTGTTCTTTGAAGAAGATACCGGTTTTTTCAGAAACTGTTTCCAGAGCTCCACCTGAAGCAAAAGCAATTACAGGAGTATTACATGCCTGCGCTTCAAGCGGCGTAATGCCAAAATCATCTTCTCCCGGAAAGACAAATGCACGTGCCTGTTGATATAATTGTAACAGTTTTTCATTTGACAGTGTGCTATGAAATTCAATGTTGTTGGCTGCAATAGACCTGCAATAATCTTCGTCCTGTCCGCTACCGGCAATTTTAAGAGGCAGTTTGAGCCGATTAAATGCTTTCACAGCCAAATCAACACGCTTATTGGGAGCAAAGGCTCCTACCATCAGGTAATAACAGTCTTTTGAATCCCCTGGCTTAAAGTATGAAAGATCAACCGGCGGATAAATTACCTGAGATTCACGATTATAATAATCACGAATTTTCCAATGTACGTTCTGACTGTTGCAAAGAAAAGTGTTTACTCGTTTCGATGAATTACGATCCCATCGTTGTAAGTATGGGCGTGTTATTTCTGCTGCAACCTTGACTGACCATGAAGTTCTTGGTTGTCTGAAATAGGTGTCAAACTGATCCCACACATAACGCATCGGAGTGTGTATGTATGAAATATGATAGACCGTGTCATCATGTTTCACGCCTTTTGCGACACAATGGCTGGAACTTACAATGAGGTCATATTCGTTTAAATCAAACTGCTCTATTGCTAAGGGGAAAAGTGGTAGAAAATGTCGATATTTTTTTAATCCAAAAGGCATGCGTTGAATAAATGAGGTACTGATCTTCATTGACTCAATTATTTCGGATAGCTTACCTTTCTCGTGAATCAAAGTATAGAGTTCTGCATCAGGGAACAGTTCGCACAGCACCTCAAGGCACTTTTCTCCACCACGCATCCCATTCAGCCAGTCGTGTACCAGCGCAACTTTTCTGCCTTCCAGAGACGGTATAGTCATCACTTCTCCTCTATCAACTTAGGGAGTAGTCCAATGCTTTTTATTTGGGTATAGTTTGCAGGATCAATATATGTATGATTCTGTTCATGATCCCAGGTAGTATCGTATGGGATATGCACAGCGTGGCCGCCAATCTGGACAACAGGTACAATGTCTGAGCGCATTGAATTTCCTACCATCATGAAGCGTGAATCATCAATTTTATGACGTAATAAGATTTTTTTATATGTCTGTGGATTTTTGTCACTTACAATTTCCACAGCTGTAAAATAGTCTACTAATCCTGAGCGGGCAATTTTCGCTTCCTGATCAATCAAGTCTCCCTTGGTTATAAGCAGTAAGCGATATTGTTTTGAAAGTTCATCAATTACTTCCTGCACATCAGGCAGCAGTTCAATTGGTGCCGCTAACATTTCTCTGCCGAAATCAAGTATTTGTTGAATTTCATTTCCGTTGATTTCTCCGTCTGTAAGTTCAATAGATGTTTCAATCATGGAAAGTATGAAACCTTTGATTCCGTATCCGAATAATTTGAGATTTTTAATCTGAGTCGAGGATAGAGTCTGATCAACTACTTCCGGACCATGTGAAGAAAGCATTTCACGAAACTTTTCCTGAGTCATGGTAAAGATAGACTCATTATGCCAGAGGGTATCGTCGGCATCAAAGGCAATTACATCAAACATTCCTGTGTTTGTTGTAAAAAGAGGACAGGTTTAGAAGGGGGAGGAAAAAGTATGCGGGAAGCAAATTTCCTAAGCAAGCGGAAATTCTGTAAGGATTAAATCAACTAGATAGATTGGAAGACAGCATAGGGTGAGATTCGAAAAATCTCACCCTGTCAGCTTCACTGAGTCTGGCACTGGCGCTCCTCCATTAACACTTCGTTGAAAGAATCACGCATAACGTTGATCAGAATCACGTCTTTAAGCGTCTTTGCCGATGCTTCCAACATATCCAGTCCAAGACCGATTGAAACGTCTTGCTGAGTCAGATTTTCCAACTGCAAAACTATATGCTTTAGCGAAGAATTCATATTCCTCCTTACGGCTAAGTTAACCGGAAATTTTGACACACTCCAAAAAAATGTGCCACGATGCTTTACTCCGGCATACTGTAATTCGATGCAGTTACTATGCCTCCTATATTTGTTTTAAAAGACGTGCCATTTCAATCGCGCAATCAGTGGCGTAACGACCCTGGTTACCAGATTTTGAACCGGCACGCTCAATTGCCTGTTCAAGTGTGTCTGTGGTAAGAAGACCAAAACTGACCGGAACACCGGTTTCTAACGAGGCTGATGCAATGCCGTTTGAGGCATTCGCACATACATAATCGAAATGTGATGTTTCTCCTCGAATAACAGCACCAAGGCAGACGATAGCATCAAATTTTCCGCTAATTGCTAATTTTTTTGCTGCTAATGGCAGCTCAAACGCGCCCGGAACACGCAATACCGTAACCTCTTCCTTATTGCCACCATGTCTTGCCAGAGAATCCAGTGCGCCTTCCAGCAAACGTTCGCAGACGAATTCATTGAACCTTGATACCACAAAGGCAATTTTCAGATCAGTGGCAATTAAATCACCTTCTATTTGAATCATCTTTACCCTGTTAAAGTTGTTGTGTCAGCAACCACAATGGAAAATTATTGCAAATTATTAAAATTGCGAAGCATCTTATAATGAAAAATCCCCGTATCGTGATTATCACTCCAGTATACACGCAAGGCATAATTGCCCACGTATTCGCTTTTCAATGGTCGAATGTCCTTGGGGATTGTTTTTGAGTCCAATTTCTTAACTCCACTGAATTCATCAATACAACTTGCGCATGGACAAGAGTCACGCAGATCAAAAAAACTTATATGACTTTCTTTTCCATCTTGCCAGAGAATATACATTTCATCGCCCAGAAGAATTTTTTCTGGTTTGGCTTTTTTCTTTACTTTAAGCATAATAGGCCGACTTTGTTCTGAAATGAGTTTTTTATTACGGAAGATGTTTTTATAAATAATTGCAGGACAATCTACATTAATCTCATGTACATTTCAAGCGTTTGTTAGCACTTATGTTTTTACTTGTGAATAACATCTTAACTTTTTCCAGCATAAACTGAGTACGATTATGGGCTCCGCAGAAGGTACTGATAAAAAAGAAGAGACGGGAAAATTCGGCAATGTGAAGTCAGTCCTGCGGGACAGCATTAAAAAGACACCGGAAGAAACACAAAAAAAATACAATTCTGTCTCATCGAAAAGCATTTCACTGAAACGTGTGGGGGAGGAGGTGCTCAGCAGCAGTTCCAAAGATGAGTTGAAAGTAAACCTGCCTAAAGCAATTGTTGTAAAGAAAAATCTAAAAAAAGATGTGGAAAATCTTTACACTAGCTTCAAAAGATTTGAAGAAACCCATGATAATTCAGAAGATATCAATAACTTCAAGCAAGCGTGTAACAAAGTGATCAGGCATGCACAAAAATCACATGAAGCAATCAGAAACAAGGTATACAAAGTTTACGATAAAAAGAGATAAATTCCTTCCTTAGTCAATAATACCTGCTTTCAATGCATTCCGGAAAACTTATTACTTTTGAGGGTCTTGACGGTTGTGGAAAGAGTACCCAGCTGGAAAAAATCAATAACTGGCTGATCCAGCAAGGTTGTGAAGTCCTCAAAACAAAGGAACCTGGAGGAACTAGAATCGGACAGCAAATCCGGCATATTCTGCTTAATCCGGAACACAAAGAACTTAATCCGGAAAGCGAACTGTTGCTTTATTTATCTGACAGGATACAGCACCTTAAGGAAACAATTCTCCCTGCAAAAGCACAAGGCAAAATGGTATTGTGTGACCGCTTTCATGACTCAACTGTAGTTTATCAGGGTTATGGCAGGGGAATTGATTTAAGAAGTATTGAATCTATCATATCATACAGCATCAAACCGTATCTTCCGGATTTAACTTTTCTGCTGACAATTCCACCAGAAACTGTTGCCCACCGACTGGACCAACGAGATGAACAGTTTGTAAAAGATCGTCTGGATATGGAGTCACAAGACTTTTTTGAACGTGCTGCCAATGGTTATCATGAACTGGCCTCAGCTGAACCGGAACGTTTTGTTTGCCTGAACGGCGAGCAGGAAGTTGAAGTAATTCATCAACAAATCATTGCTGTAATCCAGCAGCGATTCGAGATTGGTTTCAAAAGTTGATAGAATAAAAATATCATACCTGTCAGCAAAGCAATGAAAGCTATAAAAAATGGATTAGGGAAATTTGTTGAATAAAAAATCACTTACATATAACTAAACCTGGAATCAGTAACACCATAATTAAGAAATTTTATGAGAAGTACATTTTTTCAGCAGCCTTTGGAACATCAAATTGAAGTTGATGGTGAGAATTGGAATCAGGGAGAAGAAATAAAAGGGAAGCTTCGAATTCGTAGCATGAGCAGAGAAACAGTGATTGTGAACACATCTCAAATTATCCTTGCCTACGGACTGAAAAAAGCCATCAAAGAAGGGAATGACTCCCCCTGGGAAGTGCTTGAAAATCAGGTAATGGCGCAGGACATCTCTCTGCCTGCAGGTGGGGATCAATCTTTCGAATGGCATTTTAATTTGAGCACAGATTGTCCTATTACTGACAAACAGGGGGGATTGTTTTTGCTTTTTGGTGGAGAAGATACTCTCTCTGTAGGAGGTAGGATTGATTTACAAATCAGCCTGCATCCAATCCTGAAAAACTTTCTGCAAACTTTCACAACACAATTTTATTTCCTGGAAAAATATCAGAAACGTAAATCCGAATGGACTGAGATCAAACTTGTTCCGCCAGAATCAAGGGAATATCCCAATCTGGACTTTGTCCGTTGTTTACTCCGAATATATGAAGAACACCTTGAAGTACATTATCTGTTTAAAATGAGCGGACTTGGACGTGCGGGTGAAAAAATGACAGTAACAAAAAAAAATCGTGAGCTTAAGCAGAGATTAACACCTGAAAACTATCTATTGCCGGGTGGTTTCCCCAATCGAGCTTGTTTTCGTGAAAATATCAATGAGGCACTAAACATCGCAAGGCCTGAAGTGATTTTTTGACCTGTTGCTGAAATGTATCCGTTGCTCAACTTCTGAGTAACATCCCCAATTTATCAGCTTAATCGCTCATCCAATCTGACCTTATGAAGCTCCGTATTGAAGATTCTGTATACAGATTGAATCTAGCGGATATAGTCCTGATCCATAACAAATTCCAGATTTTTCACTCCTAAAGAAATTAATTTTTTTGATCGTCCAATAATTTCTCCTGGAACAGATTGAAATGGCTGGTTGTTTTTATCTGTCAGGATTCTGAGAGAAAATTTTCCTTCGAGTGGGTTGTTCCCAAACGCGTTTGACTGGCCGATAGTGAATTTTTGAGGAAGTTTGAAATTTTCCAGTATTTTGACTGCAACAGGCCTTCCTTTTTCCGGATCAAAAAGCATGATCACCAGTCGATCTTCCGGACCAACCTTGTCTGATAAATTTGGGGATGATTTGACAATTCCACTAATGCTTGTTTCTGGAGAATCTGTTTCACGGTACATCAGTTCTTCTGGGAAACTTCTAAAAGGGCGATCCAGATGATATTCAACTCCTTCAGTTCCTAATGGGATACTCTCCGTCAGCGGCCCAATTATTTCTCCAACTGTAGGACGATTCGGATTTCCATCTTTATCTGTGAGAACAAGCATCCGATAAGAACCCCTCAGCTGGCGGTTCGCATCCGCCTGCCCAACACTAAATGTAATTGGAGGCAAAAAAGGATTGAGAATGCGTGAGGCTGCCAGTTCCAGTGTTTCGGGATCAAAAAGTAAAACATGCGCATTATCTGTTTTTACTATTCCACTGCCTATTCCTAGAACTGTGAGGATGACTCCGCTTATACTGTGCTCAAGTTTTGCAGTGTCGCGGCTGATTTCATTCCAGAGTGCGTAAATCGTTAAGCCTGAAAAAACAGCGAAAGCGCACCAGAAAATCAGTTTGTTTTTCCTCACAGTAATAAATCTGAAAGCATGTTAAACAAGCACTTCTGCCTGAGGTGTGGATGGAAGCACAGTTTTACCCATCAAATAATTGTCTATGCAGCGCGCCGCTTCACGACCTTCCCATATGGCCCAGACAACCAGAGAAGCACCGCGGTTGGCATCACCTGCCACAAACACTCCATCTTCGCTGGTCATAAAGTTTTCATTTGAACAAATGGTATAAACCGGCTGAGTGTTTTTCAGCATTTTTTTAACAGCGGCAGGTTTTCGGGATTTTTCTGCTCCAATAACACTCAACTCAACTCCCAGTTCTTCAACCAATCCATCCAGGGTTGGTCCTAAAAAACCCAATGCAAGAAATACCATATCCGTGGACACGGTAAATTCTGAACCTGGAACACGGTTCATGGTCATACGCCCGTCCTTATTTTCCCATTTCACTTTTACTCCCCGCAACTCTTTAACACATCCGTCACCATCATTCATGATGGATTCTGTCAAAATATTTGCTCTGCAATCAGGATCAGTTTCCTCATGAACCGGAGTTGGTCGAGGCACCATGTTAACCAGTTCAAATTGACGAATATTCTGTTTTGCTCCCTGTCGATTAATATTACCCAGACAGTCTGCCGCGGTAAAACCTCCTCCGAGAATTATTACAGATTTGTTCCCAGAATCAATCTTCTCTTCTTCCGGAATAGAGTCTCCGGCCACATCACGATTACATTGCGGGAGAAAATCCATGGCATAGTGTACTCCTTTTAAATCATGTCCCTCAACCTCAAGCTTTCGCGGGTTTTGTGCTCCTGTTGCCAGCAGGATTGCTTCAAAACTGTTCCGGAGTTCTTCGACTGATAAATCAGTGCCAACATTTACACTTGTCCGGAACTCAACACCTTCCTCCCGGAGTTGTTCTATGCGCCTTGAAACAACTTTTTTTTCAAGTTTAAAATCCGGAATCCCATAAACCAGTAATCCGCCTATCCTGTCATCTTTTTCAAAAACAGTTACAGCATGACCTGCTCTTCGTAACTGCTGTGCAGCAGCCAGTCCAGCCGGCCCTGAACCAACAATGGCGATACGCTTATCAGTCAGTTCAGTTGGAGGTTGTGCTTTTATCCAGCCTTCAGTCCATCCTCGTTCCGATATGTGTTTTTCGATTTCTTCAATTGTTACAGCATTAACTTTTCGAATTTTTTCATCAGCATCCAATGTATAATGTTCTGTCAGCACACAGCTGTCTTCGCAAGGGGCGGGACAAATTCTTCCGGTGAACTCAGGAAAATTGTTGGTGCTGTGCAAAGCTGCAAGCGCCTCTTTCCATTGCCCTTGATAAACAAGGTCGTTCCAGTCCGGTATCATGTTACCCAATGGACAACCCATATGGCAGAACGGAACCCCGCAATCCATGCAGCGGGCTGCCTGCTGCTGCAGTTCTTTGTCTGAGAAGAAGGTGTCATACTCCTGATAATCAAGGACTCTTTCCTCAACAGGACGAAGCGGGGGGCTTTCTTTTTTAAATTCTAAGAATCCGGTATCATTTCCCATAAGCTAAGTTGAAAGAGAGTCTATTCAGGCAGCTTTATTCTTCTGTGTTTTAAGAACCGCACGGTATTCGTGCGGCATAACTTTGACAAAATTCCCCAATGTAGTATTCCAGTTTTCAAGCAATTGTGCGGCGCGTTCACTTCCCGTATATTCCTGATGAAGCGTAATCCACTTGCGCAGCCAGAACTTTTCTTCAGCATCAGTGATATTTTCCAAGGCCACCATGCTGGGATTGCATTTAGATTCAAATTTTTGATTTTCATCAAGGACATAAGAAATCCCTCCACTCATTCCTGCTGCGAAGTTTTTCCCGGTTTCACCCAAAACGATCACATTTCCGCCTGTCATGTATTCACATCCATGGTCACCAACACCTTCTACCACGGCAATCGCGCCACTGTTGCGCACAGCAAAACGTTCACCGGCAATTCCGCTGAAAAAAACTTCGCCTCCGGTTGCACCATAAAGCACGGTGTTGCCCACAAGAATGTTTTCTTCTGCACGGAAGGTTGAATTTTTTGGCGGATAAATTATAAGTCTGCCTCCGCTTAAGCCTTTGCCGGTGTAGTCATTGGCGTCACCCTCCAGTTCCAGTGTCACTCCTTGTGCTAAAAATGCTCCAAAACTCTGTCCTGCAGAGCCATTGAATTTACAGTGAATTGTATTATCCGGCAGTCCTTTTTCTCCATGTTTCCTGGCAATTTCACTACTCAGCAATGTACCGACAGCACGGTTAACATTTAAGATCGGTAGTGAAAGATTAACCGGTTTTTTTTGATTCAGAGCTGCGGAGGATTTTTCAATGATCTCATGGTCTAATTGGCTTTCAAGTCCATGGTCTTGTTTCTGAGTACAGAAAAGGGTGTCATTTTCTCCCAGTGGGACTTGATGCAGCACAGTTGACAAATTCACTTTTCCAGCCTTCCAATGCTTAATATCCTTACGCTGTTTCAGCATATCCGTATGTCCGACCATTTCGTCAACTCTGCGAAAACCCAGTTCTGCCATTATTTTCCGGAGTTCTTCTGCCACGAAAAAGAAGTATTTAATAACATGTTCCGGCTGTCCGGTGAATTTTTTACGCAGTTCCGGATTTTGAGTTGCAATACCAACCGGGCAGGTATTAAGGTGGCATTTGCGCATCATAATGCAGCCAATCGCGATCAATGGTATGGTTGAAAAACCATATTCTTCTGCCCCCAGCAAAGCTGCGACAGCCACGTCCCTGCCTGTTTTCAACTGGCCATCAGTCTGCAATCTCACTCTTCCGCGCAGTTGATTCAGCATCAATGTCTGGTGAGCTTCAGACAGTCCCAGTTCCCATGGAACTCCGGCATGTTTTATAGAAGTTAATGGAGATGCTCCTGTTCCTCCATCATGCCCCGCGATTGTTATGATATCCGCGTGAGCTTTGGCGACTCCCGCAGCAATCGTACCGACTCCGGCTTCCGCAACCAGTTTAACGTTGATTTTTGCTTCAGGATTGGAATTTTTCAGATCAAATATCAACTGAGCCAAATCTTCGATTGAATAAATGTCATGGTGAGGCGGGGGCGAAATGAGTGTAACTCCCGGTATGGAGTGACGGACTTTAGCAATATCCACACTGACTTTAGTTCCAGGCAGTTGTCCACCTTCTCCAGGTTTCGCACCCTGTGCTATTTTGATTTGAATTTCAGTGCAGTTTACCAGGTAGTGATTTGTTACACCGAAACGTCCGGAAGCAACTTGTTTGATGGCGCTATGTGGCATGTCTCCATTTTTCCTTTTTTCGTAACGCGCTGAGTCTTCCCCGCCTTCTCCACTGTTGCTGCGTGCGCCAATACGGTTCATAGCGACTGCCAGTGTTTCATGCGATTCTTTGCTGATTGATCCAAATGACATTGCTCCCGTGACAAAACGTTTGACGATTTCTGACGCAGGTTCAACATTTTTCAGCTCAATTGAATTGGTTTTTGTGAACTCAAACAAATTTCTTGGTGTGGAAAAACGCTGATTTTGATCATTAACCAAGCGTGAAAATTCATCGTATGCTTCCTGACTGTTGTTGCGAACTGCTTTTTGCAGAGTGTTTGTCATTACCGGATTTATTTGATGAAATTCTCCCCGTCTGCGCCAATGATAAAATCCACCCACCGGAAGAATGTTGCCTGTATCCGGAGTCTCCTCCAATGCCGTTTTATGCCTCAGTAAAGTTTCCTGGGCAATTTCCCGTAAACCGGCGCCACTGATTCTGGAAGGAGTTCCGGTAAAATGCTGCTGTACCAAATCTTCTTCCAGTCCAACTGCTTCAAAAATTTGTGCTCCGCGATAACTTTGTATTGTGGAAATACCCATTTTAGAGAAAACTTTAAACATTCCTTTACGGATTGCGTTTAAATAATTCTGGATAGCGTTTTCCAGAGAATATTCCTTTTGTAAGGATTTTTGCTTAATAATATGTTCAAAAGTCTCAAACGCCAGATATGGATTGATTGCTCCTGCACCAAAGCCTACCAGCAGGCAAAAGTGCGCAATTTCCCGAGCTTCTCCGGTTTCAACAACTATTCCTGTTCTGTAGCGCTTTCGTTTTCGGATCAAGTGGTGGTGAACGGCTCCAACAGCCAGTAAGGCAGGAATCGGAACTTTAGTCCTGCTTGCACCGCGGTCACTCAAAACAAGCAAAACACTGCCTTCCTTGACTGCGTCTTCCGCATTATCACAGAGTGTTTGCAGTGATTTTGTAAATCCCTCTATTCCTGTTTCAGCATCAAACAGGATGCTTAATGTTGAGGATTTGAAATCCTGCTTGTCCAGTTCCTTTATTTGTGAAAGTTGTTCATTACTCAGAATCGGATGGTCAAGTTTGAGCATACTGGCATGTTCAGGTCCCGGATCAAGTATATTTCTTTCATGACCCAAACGGCTGGTAAGTGACATCACTAATTCCTCACGTATGGCATCAACAGGAGGATTGCTGACCTGCGCGAATATCTGTTTGAAATAATCGTACAACAGTCTTGGACTATCAGATAAAACGGCCAGTGGAGTATCGTTGCCCATTGAACCTGCGGCTTCAGCGCCATTTTCTACCATTGGAGTCAAAAGCAGGTTTATGTCCTCTGAAGTATAGCCAAAGATCTTCTGTCTTAATAACAGTGTATTGAAATCAGCTTCCGGAACTTGATTCGGTTGTGGTAAATCTGACAATGGCAATACATTTTGCCTGAGCCATTCTGCATAAGGCTTTTTGCTGCAAATGTCTGCTTTCAGTTCTTTATCATCAATTATACGTCCTTCCTGTGTATCAACTAAAAACATTTTTCCAGGCTGTAAGCGGCCTTTATATTTGATTTTCTTAGGATCAACCTGGACTGCCCCCACCTCGGATGCCATGATCACCAAGTCGTCCTCTGTCACCACATAGCGCGATGGACGCAACCCGTTCCTGTCCAGGATAGCACCAATTTGAACACCGTCCGTAAAGGCAAGTGAAGCTGGGCCATCCCAGGGTTCCATCAAGTGCTCATGGTATTCATAAAATGCCTGTTTTTCCGCGTTCATATCCGGGTTATGCTCCCATGCTTCCGGAACCAGCATCATCATGGCATGTGCAAGTGAATATCCTGATTGAATCAGGAATTCAAAAACATTATCCATGCAGGCAGAGTCGCTTCCTCTTGGAATAATGATAGGATACAGCTCGCTTATGTTTTCATATAGAGGAGACTTTAAATTCGCGCGCCTCGCTACCATTCGGTTGATATTACCGCGCAATGTGTTTATTTCACCGTTGTGTGCAAGGTTTCTGAAAGGCTGCACCAGATCCCAGCGTGGAAAGGTGTTTGTGGGGAAACGTGTGTGAACCAATGCCAGCCCGCTTTCCATACGTATATCAGACAAATCAGGGAAATATAGTTTCATTTGATGAGGGATCAGCATGCCTTTATATACTATTATTCGTGAAGACATGCTGGTAATCACAAAATCTTCTTCATCCTGTAGTGCAGAGCGGATTGCTTTTCGGGTCACATATAATTTATTTTCAAATCTTTTTTGTTCAAATACTTCATTCTGATTATGCCCAACAAACAACTGGCGTATAACAGGCATTGATGCCTGAGCTTGCTTCCCCACATATTCTCGATCGATTGGAACATCCCGCCACCCCAGCAGATCCATGCCTTTTTCAACAATCTGGCTCTCAATCACCTCTCCGCAACGCCTCCTTGCATTAACATCCTGCGGAAGAAAAATTGAAGCAACAGCGTACTTTCCGGATTCAGGCAAATCTATTCCGGAGCTTTTACACTCTTCAAGAAAAAATTGATGTGGAATTTGAATCATAACGCCTGAACCGTCCCCCGTTTCCGGATCAGCTCCAAGTGCACCGCGGTGATTAAGGTTACAGAGTAATCCTAACCCATGCTGGATAATCTGGTGGGATTTGCGATTTTTCATCTCTACAACAAATCCAACACCACAGTTATCATGCTCGAACATCGGATCGTACAACCCTTGCTTTTCCGGGTACTTATGCATGAGAAAAACTACTGTTCTTTGATGACCTCCTCAATACTTTTTGAGGTCCTCGTGTTGTTATTATTCTGTAAAATTACTGTGTGGGAGGACAAAAATGAATTTTATTTTAATTAGAAAACTCAATTTGTCACTCTAAAAAAAATTAATATGTAAACTATAAATTGCAAAGTAGAACAGAATATAGATTCAAAATCAAGTTTTTCAGTAATTCAGGCAGGGAAGGAGACTGTTACAGTCCAGACAATCAATGCTGCATTTCAGGGGTTTTTATGCGATTGATGATTTGCTGTTGGGCAATTGAAAGGACATTGCTGGTTAACCAGTACAAAGTTAGCCCGGAAGGAAAAGTAAAGGAAAACACAGTAAAAATGAACGGCAGCATCTGCATTATTTTTGCCTGTGTGGAGTCCATCATCGCAGTTTGCGGAGTCATTTTTTGTTGAATGTACATCGATACTCCCATCAGTATGGGAGTAATTCCCAGTCCATCAGGTTGTGACAGGTCACTGATCCAAAAGTAGAAGGGCGCATGTCGCAGTTCAACCGCACTGGACAGTGAACTGTAAAGAGCAAAAAAGACCGGGATCTGCAGCAACAAAGGCAAACAGCCGCCAAGCGGATTGACCTTGTTTTTTTTGTAAAGATCCATCATTTCCTTGTTCAGTTTTTCTTTATTGTTCTTATACTTTTCCTGCAGTTTCTTCATCCTCGGAGTTAGCTGCTGCATACGTTTCATGCTTTTCATGCCCTTGAAAGTCAAAGGAAACAACAGCAGACGCACAATAATTGTCAAAATAATAATTGCCACTCCGTAGTTACCGACTATTCCGTAAATAAATCTAAGCAAATCCAGTAATGGTCCTGCCAGTACTTCCAATGTCATATCATGTGACATCACCAGATTGTCCCCGAATTTTAACAACTCTTCATCAGCCTTTGGGCCATAATACATTTTAAATCCTGATTCGACCAAGAGGTTTGGTTTCAAATCAGTTGGCGGCAGAGCCACACCGAAATAAGGTGATAATTTTCTTTCTCCCTGTGTTTGATATTGAGAATCAGGAAAGAATGTTCCTGCCCGGAAAAATCCATTCCTTACCGGAGTTTCCGGTGCAACTGCCCCAATAAAGTATTGATCTTCTACTCCCAGCCAATTCATCAGAGTTACGGTCATCTCATTTTCTATGTTGTCTGTACTTTCAGTTTGAAGACTTTCATCGAAAAAGAACACAGGACCTTCATGTGAAACTTGCTGCATCCCACCGCCATCGTCGGAAAGCCTCTGTTCTCCAAAAAAATAAAGCACCTTCAATGGCTTTATTCCCTGGGAACGGTTGATCAGCTGAACACTATAGTTAAGGACATAACTATTTGGAGTTGCCTCAAATATTTTTATCATTTGAAGACCATTCACAATAGGAGAAGTCAGTTTCAAAATGGCATTGCCATTTGTTTCACCCATCACTACATGATCCGAACTGGCGGCAAAAACAGCGTTGCGAAATAAGGCTGTGGTGTTTGGATCCCCCTTGAATTCCTGAAAAAAAGGAGGTACTTCTTCCAGGTGATTGCCGAACATCTGTACTCTATTTTCTTCTGTTACCTCATTTTGATAATCAGGACCAATAAAGCTGGTTAGAAATGGAAACCATGTGCTCAGTGTAAGACGTGGTTTTGTATGTTTAAATTGTTTTAATTGCAGGCTTTTGCCTATTCCACCACGAGTGTCTAACACAAGACGGTATTTCTCATTTTCAATAGTTACTTCTTTTGAAGGCAAACTGCTGTCAACTTCCGCAATTGTGGTTAAAGGTTTAGCAGATGAAAGCGAGGAATCTTTATCTGCCACTTCATTTGAATTACGTCTGATTTCATTGCTTGCAGCGCCTTCCTGTTCAACTGTTTCGACAAATTCTCGTGGTGGAGGTTCAGGCGGAGGAAAGATTGTGTACCAGAGAACCATGATTGCGCCAGAGAGGACTACGGCCAGAAGTGTGTTTTTATCCATTATATTTTTTGCAAATTATTTTTTTCAGATAACCCAGCACATTCCTCCGAATCTGAAATTTCATGTCCGGAGACTTGATCCACTCCTCCGGGATGAAATGGGTTACATTTCATTATCCTCCACAAGCTCAGGTATGTTGCCCTCCAAAATCCCAGTTTTTGATATGATTCCAAAGCATATTGTGAACAGCTTGGATAAAATCTGCAGGAAGCAGGAATAAAAGGGGACACCCAATAGCGATAGCCGTTAATCATCTTCACAATGACACGACTTAGGAAATTGTTCTTTTTATTATTTTGATGAGAGAATCTGCAAGAAGTCGTAAGGATTGACGCCACCGGACTTTGCAACGCGTGTTCCGGTTCAGTCACTGTATTCCTTATTCAAAGTGTTGAAAAGCCGTCTGATCTGACGCAGGACGTAGGCATAATCCAGGGGTTTCTTTGGTGGACGGGTTACAAAAAAACAAAAATCGAACGAACATTTCAACAGCGAACGCTGTTGACGGATTGCTTCTCTTAGCAAGCGCTTGATGCGATTGCGAAAAGGCACATTCCCCACATTTTTTTTAATGGATATTGAAAAGCGGCTTGAGTCAACTGCTGCTGTTTTATATTTGACTCCTATCAGCCCCAATGATTGATAAACACCCTTTTCGAACACTTCCCGAATAATTCGGCTTTGATTCAGCCTGATCTTTTTCGGAAAAGTTTTATTAATGCTCATGCACTAAGACGTTTACGGCCTTTTGCTCGTCTGCGGTTAATGATTTTGCGTCCTCCGGGAGTCGCCATCCTGGCCCGGAATCCGTGCTTTTTCTTTCTGCGCCTGTTATTGGGCTGGAAAGTACGTTTCATTGAAATCTGTCTTTAACAAAGATGAATTTATTTTTAAATAATAAAACACACTATTTGAACGCATTATTATCAAGAATTCAAGCTTTAATCCTAAATACAACATAGTTTTACATCAATATTGTACTAAGCAATCCCGTATTTGTTTTTTTGTTGGTATGAAATTTTTTGCAAGAATTTACCTGGCGCACATTAATATATTTGACTTTCTGTCATAACATTCACTTGAGTAGTGCGGGAGTAATCAAAGCAACTACACGCTCTGTACACATAAAAATGTGTTAAAGAAAATATTTTAGTTTCCGATACAGGAAGGAACTGCAAAAATTCAACTGTATAAAATGGTGCGTGGACATAGTTAAAGAAATGTAACTATGTTCCGATAAGTTGACAAGTAAACCTTATTAATGACACTGGAATTAAATTATTATGGCATTGCGAGTTAATTCAAACATTGCGGCATTGAACGCTCTCAGACACTTGCAGCAGACTGAGCGTGAGTTGAGCCAGAACCTGGAACGATTGTCTTCAGGCAGAAAGCTCAATCATGCAGCAGATGGACCTGCTTCTCTTGTGATTTCTGAGCAGATGAAATCGCAGATTTCAGGACTTGGACAGGCAATTCGCAATTCCGAATCATCTATTTCTATGATTCAGACCACAGAAGGGGCATTAAATGAAGTGAGCAATATCCTGGTCAATTTACGCCAACTCGCGGTACATGCCGCTAACGAAGGTACAAATGATGAAAAGACCTTGCAGGCGGATCAAAATGAAGTTGGTAACTTGTTATCTACTTTGAAAAATATTGCAAAGAATACTCAATTTGGAAGAAGAAAACTGCTGGATGGAAGCAATTCAGCAACAGGAGTTGCTGTAGGAGAAGGGCTTGAATTTGTTTTTGCATCAGAAGATGCAAAATCAACACAGGCAAACGGACATAAGGTTGATATTACACAGGTCGCAACTCGTTCCATGATGGTGGCTACACGCAGGTTGAGACTTGAAGATGTTTCAACAGCAGACCCAAACAAATTCGTTTCATTTGTGATAAACGAGGGAGGGCGCACGGTTTCTGTAGATCTGCAGAATAACAATGAATTACGCGAGAAAATCGAAAAACTCTCAATCTCAGCCATGCGAAATGGAACTCCGGAAGCAAAGCTCAGGACGGAACGGGCCATACAGTTGTTGATAGCGCATGAAATGCAGCGTCGGGCAGATGAAGCTAACATGGACCTGGACATATTTATTTATCGTCCTGAGGAAAATATTGGTCCATTCCTTGACAGCTTCGATACGTTGAATGATGCCTTGACTGAAGTTGCCAGAACTCCGGGCGATATAAACAAATTTACTACAGGTATTGATGAAGTGATTGTAATGCGGCATCGTCATTTTGGAAGTGAGCCGAACTTTACCGTAACCTCATCTTTAAATAACTTTTTGGGACAGAATGTAAGAGCAAATGAAGCTGCCTATGCGCTTCCGGGTCGTGATGTTGAAGGGACAATTGGTGGTTCCCCTGAGCTTAATATGGGAGGTGCGGCTATGGGCAAAGGGCAGGTGCTAACAGGTGCTCCTGGTGCAATTGCGGAAGGTGTATCTGTGAAATACGGAGAAACGACCGATGATGTAATTTATGAAATTTTTAATCGTTCTGAAAACCGAATTGCGGGAATGTTTAAACGTGATAAAAACAATGAATTATTAGTGGGTGATGATGTGGACGGCAATATCCATGTATCACAAAATTCACTTGTTTTTCAAATCGGTCCGAATCAGGGACAATTACGTCGAATATCGGTTGATAGTATTGATCCCGAACATCTGTCAAAGGGAGTATTAAATGAAAGCAATTTCAGGAGTTTAGCTGAAATTGATGTGCTGGACGCGGATGCGGCGCAAGATGCCTTGCTGTTGATAGATCAAGCAATTGATGAAGTTTCCAGCATGCGTGGTAATCTTGGTTCATTCCAGAGAAATGCGTTGGAAGCAAATTTACACGGTTTGCGTGTGTCAAAAGAAAATCTGACTGCTTCAGAATCGCAGTTAGCAGATACAGACATGGCTCAGGAGATGAGTTCATTGGTAAAAAATCAAATTTTGCTTTCTTCAGGAACAGCAATGTTGGCACAGGCCAATCAGGTACCACAATCAGTGATACAGCTGCTTAATTCAAACGGTTGATTGGAATGTTTTTTGAAGTGATTTCTAGCTGCTTGTTTGCTTTGAACAGGCAAAACAGAAATCAATATAATATCAGTTAGTTGACTAAATCAAGCTAGGCAAAAAACGGTCTATTTTGTGAGATCGTGCTGAGTCAACTGAACTGACTGCTTCATTAAACGGAACCGACTTGGCAGAACTAAATCCGAATGCTGTTACCGGCTTGGGGTCTAAGCTGAATACAGGTGAGATCATTGATCGCTTCATGGCAATTGAGCAGAGGCGGATCAAGCCTGTGGAAGACCGTAAAGAACAAAAAGTAAGCGAATTAGAGGCTTGGGAAGCCGTTAAAATGGAACTAAATAAGCTCCAGGGCGTAACCGAAGCACTGAATAAGTATGAAATTTGGGAGGCAAGGAAGGTAGAAACGAGCGACTCGGATGTAGTGGAACCAAATGCCAGGAAAGATTCTGTTCCTGGGAGGCACACTATCATCGTTGAGTCGGTGGCCCTGTCACATCAATTGACATCACAGGGATTTGAGCGTGAAGATGTCAGGATTGGCACAGGAAAAGTACAGATTCAAATTGGAGATGATGAAGACGCGGCGCCTGTCACAATAAATCTTGCGGAAGGCAACGACACGCTCGCAGATTTAAAAAGGGCCATCAACAACTCAGATGCTGATGTAGAGGCCTTTATTGCTAAAACACATGGCGATAAACCTTATCGATTGCTATTAACCAGCAATCAGAAAGGGGAGCAAGGACGAATTAATATCAGTGTAAATCTAAAAGGTGGAGAAGTTGAAGCTCCAAGTTATAAGAACACATTTGACAAAACTTCCACCTGGAAGGGTCTTGAAGCTAAAATAGAGAAACCTGCCACAGGCGCAGGATTTGGTGGTTCAACCAACATAGTTCAGGTTGGTGGTACATATACCGGAGAAGATGACAATGTTTTCACCTTTCGAGTTATTCGTTCCGGAATGATTCCGTCAGAAGCAGGTGTTCTGATTGGCTGGCGCGATAAAAACGGAAGAGAAGGTGAGATTGAAATAAATAAATTTAATTACGTTCCGGGAAGTCCATTAGACATTACGGACGGATTAAAATTATATATCAGTGATGGTGAAGTTGTTGATGGAGACACCTTTTCAGTTGATGTTTTTGCAGAAAAATCAAAATTGTTCTGGTGGCTTAGCGATGCTGAACGCGCCCCTCAAATTTCACAACCATCTGATTGGAGCAGTAAGGCTTCAGAAGGAGGGATACGTGTATCCGGTGAATATGATGGCGCGGAGGATGATACCATCATTTTCAGGGTGGAAGGTAATGGGCAGGTAGGTGGACCCAGTCCATTAAAACTACATTACGAATATACCGAAACAGGAGAAAAGGGTTCTGTAAATATCGGGCATCCTTATTTGGGAGATGTAGGCAAAGGTGAAGGCCCCTTTGACAAAGCAACTGCTATCGACTCTGAAGATGGTGAAGAGCTCTTTGATTTAGAATTCACAAAAAAAGGTCGCCGTGACCCGAAGCGTCTTCCGATCGGCCATGGTTTATTTGTGGAAGTGAATCCCAGTGTTTTGCGAGATGGTGATTCTACAGATGTAGACGTGATAGCTCCGGTGTCTGAGGATATGTGGTGGAGTGATGAAGAGCATCGCGGAGTCTCTAATAAAGTAGACGTTACTTCAAAGTGGATGACCTATGAAGAATATGAGGGACTTGATGAGGACAAGTCGAAAAGCGCTCTGGATGTTTCTGCCGGAATACGGGGTATGTCGGGGGGACTTAGCAATGCGCCAATTGAAGTGTCCGGAACATATGAGCCGGATATCGCAAAAACATATACTTTCAGCGTAGAGAAGCGCGGTACTGTTGGAATTACACGCGCTTTGCAATTGAGATGGGAAGATACGTTTGGCGGCAGTGGAATGATAGAAGTAGGAGAAGGCTATATTCCGGGAACTCCAATTGCTTTCGATGAAGGCTTAAGGTTGTCTCTAGGCGCCGGAGATTTGTATAAAGATGATTATTTTACAATCTCCACAGAGACATCAACAGTCAGACTTGCGCAGGATTTGGTGCTGCGGCTTGGAGCTACAAGAGCAGGCGAAGGATTAGAGGTGAGGCGTTCTGAAAATGTAGCAAATGATGTGATTCCCGGACTTGACCTGGAATTTTTTTCAGCCAGTGAAAAGCCTGTAACTATATCCGTATTAGGAGACACAGAAGTTGCAAAGGAGCGTATTCATGATTTTGTAGATGCTTACAATACATTTCAGGCAACAGCAAAAGAAGTGTCCAAGTTCAACAAGGCCACAAACACAGCAGCTCCTTTGTTAAGTGACAGAAATCTGGCACAGGTAGTTAATGAAATTGCTACCACTACAATTGCAACTGTGAGTGGTTTGCCTCAAAAGACGAATATGCTGTTTTCCATTGGTTTGAAAATAGATGACACAGGGATGATGTCTATTGATGACAAAAAACTAAATGAGAAAATAGTTGAGACTTTTTCTGATGTGGCAAACTTGTTTCGAAGCCATGGGAAAACAGATAATCCTGAAATAAGTTTTCTGGGGATGACTGAAACAACCAGAATTAATCCAAGTGGGTACAATGTGGACGTTTCAAATACTGCCAAACGCGGATTTTATTTGGGAACACCATTGCCCGGGATTGTTAAAATTGATGATACAAACAACGTTCTGATCATAAAAAACAATGGCAGGGTATCAGACCCCATTGAGCTGCAACAGGAAAACTATACACCAGGCAGCCTGGCAAAAACTATACAAAACCGCTTGATTGAAGACAAGGCTTTAGGTCGCCGCGGAATACAGGTTCGACTTGACGAAGGGCGATTGAAAATAGTATCAAGCACTTATGGAAGCAACAGCACTATAGAAGTGGAACCTGGAGCTGGCAAGGATCTGTCAAGTTTAGGTTTAGTTGACGGTGTGAGTACTCAAGGTGAGAATGTGGAAGGATCAATTGGAAACGTCGAAGCCACCGGCAGAGGACAGTTGCTTGTTGGGGCGGAAGGTTCTAATACTGAAGGTTTAAGATTGTTTGTGACACTGGATGATGGGGACCTGGTTGATGAAGAAGAAGCAACAGTAAATATTTCGAAAGGTGTTGCAGTCAAATTAGGAGAAAAACTTAATGTGTTAAATGATCCTCTGGATGGAAGTGTCCAGCGAGCCACTGCTGATATTACCGGACAAATGAGTAATTTTGACGAACAGATAAAGCGTTTGAATAAACGCGCAGATACTAAGCGAGCCAGATTGCAAAATAAATTTGCAAAGCTGGACAGTACATTGGGAAAATTAAAATCCCAACAAAATTATATTAGTCAGCAACTCTCTGCAATGAGCGGCGCTAGAAAGTCTTCAAATTAACAATTAAGGAGTATCGATGAGCACTTATGGTAATTATCAGAACGCCTACAAAAAGGCTTCTGTGAACACACTTGATCAAAACAAGTTGATCATCATGCTCTATGATGGAGCAATAAAGAATGCGAGCTTTGCGGTTGAGTACATGAAATCAGGCGAAATTGAGAAAGTTCATAATTGCCTGATTAAAACAAAGAACATTGTGACAGAACTGATGGCGACATTGAATATGGAGCAGGGAGGTGAAATCGCAAAAAATCTGAAGTCACTATATAGCTACATGTTCAGCCAATTGGTTGAGGCAAATATGGAAAAGAAATCTAAACCTGTGCTTGTTGTCATTGATTTACTGAAGGAGTTACGGGCAGCATGGGTGCAAATTAGAGAAAAAAAGAAACCTGATGCAACAAAGCGAAATGCTTTAGCACAGGAAATGCCTCAGCTTAATCAAGCAAATACTGAGAAACGTATTAAAGTGACTGGGTGAAACTGTCAGGTACACTTGATGTAAAAAGATAAAATTACAGCTTGTTACTTTTTCATTGCATAATAACAGCTGAAATTAAAATAAATAATTTGTAAAAGCCAAAGGATAGCAGAAAGCTATTTTTTGGCTTTGTTGTTTGAAAATTAGAATGCCGGTATTAACCCGGCTGCGAATAGCACATGTTGGCCGCGGCTGTTTTGAGTTGCGGGAGTTTCTGAGGCATGTACTGTTTGTCAGCCGGGTTTTGTTTAAGGAATGCTGAAATTTGTGTGCAAAGCAGATCGGTATGCGAATCAGTTCTGGGCATTTGTGTATCAGGTGAGAATGCCATAAATTGCTGTCCTGATAGAATGTGACCAATATGGAAAATGGAATGAGGCAGAACTGCATTTTAGGCTGGCAGACATTCGTTAGTCAAGACCATGGAGCGTACTGGTCCAAGTGGGCTGAGATGTAATGAAGGCAGGTTAACGGGTTTAACGTATTCAATTATTGAACAGAAGTTGTCTGATAATACAGCAAGTATATTCCGGGAAAGAGTCCGGTTGCTCTTTAAGTATGAAGTACCTGCTCCGGATCACACTTGAAATGGATGATTGTACCCTCAGGAAAGGGGGTTTGTTATTTGGAAAAATGGAGGCCATGGAGGTCTGTTGCCTGCTGGTATTTCTACAGATACCATGAAATGGCGAAGACGGTGGGTTCCCATTCTGATGTTTAGTAATAATTTGAGACTAATTTTAACTGAGTAGTTTCAATAGATCTTTGAAAATTGAATCAGATTCAATTCATCTTCAGGGTGTACTTGTGACTCAGGATTGCTGTCTTTACTTTATAGGCCGCCATACCTGTATTGCTTTGTTTACTTGTTTTAAGTGGATTGCTGTATTATCTCAAAATGTTGGGAAAGTTTATGGTAAGTATTGTGCCATATATTTAGTTTCCGACAGTTTGAGTGAAAATACTCAAAGAAATTAGAAAATATGAGTTATACCATTGAGTATTAATCAGGGATCTATAGTTTGCGTGGAGGTGATGATTTGATTTGCCAGAATCTGCATTGTCTGAGTTGATCTGTCAAAAGCTTACATTTAGAAGAAGCCAGAGAATAGTGTCTATTTTCTGGCTTTGTTGTTTAAGCTGTACGTTAAAGCGAATTTTCAGGTTTTGAAATGACTACGGATTCATTTATATAGTCCTTTATTCATGAATGGTGAAATACTGTGCACATTCTGGGACTGGATTATTGAAGCCGTTTAAAAGTTCTATGTTTTGGGAACCAGGAATGAAAATAGTGAATTGATCTGTCTAATACAATACAGGGAAATGCCATTACTATAAAGCTGTGCGAAATTTGGTATTTAGTCTGTTTATATGTGCTTACGGATTATACGATACAAGGGAGTGAAAAGTTTTTCACGTGTTTGTTATTGATGGTTCCCAGGCATGAATGGGCTTTTGTACGACGGATTATTGCTGCATGTCTATTGCTATGGTGCAGAGAATCTGACATAACTGCTGAAGTAACAAATTTGGCGGTTTCTCAGGTATAAGTTTGACTGAGAAGGGTTACATTATTTTTCAGTCGAGTGTCCAAAGCATTCGTTTACTGAAATGATTAAAGTATTCAGGATTCCAAGTAAAATATGGGAGTTCTATTGTTCTTGGAAATTATCGGAAGAGAAGCATTTCGAGGTAGATTAAACCCCGGATAATTTTTTTGCTGAGAATTGAAAAAAGTGGTGAGGACTGAATTTAGTCTGCAAATTACTCTTGTGGATAAATGTATTCCTTCAATTTTTTCTGATGAAGCTAATCCTGAATGTAGTAAATGGATGCTGAGCCTTTTATTCTTTAAGGGGTTATTAAATTGAAGGCGATTTACTTTCCAGAAGGGGTAAATTCCGTGGTGAGTTTTCCCAGTGCTTGCGCACGATTGTTGTTGATGAACAGCTGAAGAAATTATTCACAAAATAGAGTCCTTTTTGCTTGAAGAAAAATTCACTGCAAAAAGCAGCGTGCTCTTGGAAAACCCGACTTGAATGCTTTTACAGTTCCAACTTCAGAAAGGTTACTGAAACCCATGTGAAGTAGTAATTCGTGAAATATATTATACGGAGTGTATTGCTCCATCTTTTTGAAGGGGTTGCTGAAATAACTAGCAAATTGTTCAGGGCGGAGTACTGCATCTGGATACGGTAATAACTGGAATTGCCAGAATAGGGCGATTGTTTGATGCCATTCACAGAGTTGAATCAGTTTGATTTTCGTGTGCATGGTCTTATGTAAATGAGTACGTGGATTGATTGGCGGGACACTGCCTTTGTTTGAAGTAGAGGGAGATGTCCTGTTTTTATTAGCTGAAAGCATTGTCCAAAGTGATTATGTGGTCAGGAACTGAATAAATGTATGGGCTAACATGACTGCGACGGTTTGGCATCTGGAAATGTTGGATCCGGAAGAGTTGAGCCCAAAAGCTCTCCTTCCTGAGACACAACTGGTGAAGCTTGAAATACCTTTGCCTGCCTTAAACCGCTTTTTTTATCAGGAAGTGGGGAAATTATGGCATTGGAAAGATCGTCTTAAATGGTCTGAAGAAGAATGGCGGAACTGGGTTGAATGTGAAACGCTTCAGACCTGGATGTTGATTTATAGAGGAACTCCTGCGGGATATTTTGAATTGGATGCCCAAAATGGAGATGTTGAAATTGCTTATTTTGGCTTGTTGCCTGAATTTTTAGGGAAAGGATTAGGCGGCAGTTTTTTATCTGCCGCAATTGAAAAAGCATGGGAAATGGGAGCTGAAAGGGTATGGGTACATACCTGCATCCTTGACCATCCACATGCATTAAATAATTACCAGTCACGCGGCTTAAAAATATTTCGTGTAAGCCAGGAATAATGATGGTAATCAAAAGGTATCGATTTTTTGTGCGGGCTTATCCCGACTGTTGAAATTGATATATTATTTGTTCTTTGACAACTTAATCTGGCGAAACCTGGCAAATGGGTATAAATCCATTTTTTGCTGAGTCATTGTCCAAAGTATTTTTTTGAAATAGAAATATGTGTGGTCCTGGGATTCCTTCATTACAACTCAAGACTTATACATAATTTGATTCTACTTTCTATTAAGATTACTTGTGGAATTATGATCCGGAAAAATAATGGTGAATTGCACCTGAATCTGTCCCCAAATATATGAAGTTTCATATTTCGGGAAATTTCGCGGGATGTTTTCATAGCAATGTGGTGGAGTATCCATAGATGTCTTTACTGTTGTGTAATTTCATGATGGGGAGTTGTTTATTTTTGCAACTCTACCATGAATGTTATGGATCAATCCTGAATATTGTTGTGAGCAGTCTCAGAAAAGATACATGCCATTGAAGTAATCTGCCATTGGACTAGAGGGGGTTTCGGCAGGTAGGTCTGAATAATATATTTGAGGTGGGGTGTTCCTATTTTTGTAATATTAATATTATTTATATGACAAATTGTATCAATGTAATTACATCATGTGAGGAGTAGTCCGTAGTTTTATGTATAGATGAAAACATAGGGGGTAGTGTCATTCTTTCTGATCATTCAAAAGTCTGACATGTATTTACTCAAGATTTAAGGAGGGAAAATGCCTCTACATTTTAATCGTGAAGAATTCAGTAAACGACAGAATCGTTTAAAAGAATTGATGTCCATTCATGAATTGGACGGAATGCTTTTGTTTCGGCAGGAAAGCATGTTTTATCTGACAGGATATGACACTTTCGGCTATGTTTTTTTTCAGTGCCTTTATTTGGGACTGGATGGGAGATTGATATTGCTGACAAGAGCACCGGATTTAAGACAGGCTCAGCATACGTCTGTTTTAGAAGATATCCGAATCTGGGTTGACGGTGAAGCTGCGAATCCGGCTTCGGAGTTGAATAAGATTTTGCGTGAATGCGGATGCCAGGGCAAACGACTTGGAGTGGAGTACGACTCTTACGGTTTGACAGCAAAAAATGGGAAATTGCTGGATTCAGCTCTTGATGGTTTTTGCCAGCTTGTTGATGCGTCACATCTGGTAAATCAGTTACGAGTTGTGAAAACTCCAGAAGAGCTTGTTTATGTCCGTAAAGCTGCAGTGCTGGCAGATGACGCTTTAGATGAAGCACATCGGTTAGTGAGTGAAGGATGTGATGAGGGTGAGATTTTGGCTGCCATGCAGGGTGCGATATTTCGAGGCGGAGGCGATTATCCGGGCAACGAATTCATTATAGGTTCCGGAGAAAACGCTTTACTTTGCCGTTATTATTCCGGAAGGAGGAAACTTAGCCCGGAAGACCAGATCACCCTTGAATGGGCAGGTGCGTATCGGCATTATCACGCGGCCATGATGCGCACAATTCCTGTAGGTATAGTGACTGATCAGCATCGGAAGATGCATCAGGTCTGTCTTGAGGCAATGGAAGCATGTGAAAATGCCTTACGTCCTGGTAATCCAATCGGAGATGTCTTTGATGCTTACGCCAGAACTTGTGACAATTCCGGAATGCGCAACCACCGTATGAACGCCACCGGATACAGTCTGGGGACAACATTTTCACCAAACTGGATGGATTGGCCAATGTTTTTTCATGGCAATCAAGTCATTGCTGAAAAGAATATGGTGTTTTTTCTACACATGATTTTGATGGATAGTGATTCCGGAAATGCCATGTGTTTTGGACACACAGTAGTAGTGAACGATTCAGGATGTGAATGCCTTTCGCGCCACCCTTTGGAATTAGTGGTGCGTTAACCGATCCTCCTGGTCGCTTTCCGGTGAGATACCAGGGATGAAGTCAACTATCTCGCCGGGAAGTGCCTTGAATATGGAAATGGAAGTAGAGAAATGGGAATGAATGGATGAAGAGTTTTTTCGTTTTAAACTGAACTGCACTCAGATTTTTAAGAATGATCAGAAACAATTCTACCGATCTTATGCAGTTATTTCATTTAACTAACTTATCAAAAGGACATGAACTCCTATGTTAGATAAATCAGTTCTCTTGCGTCAGATGCGGAAGCACGCGCAAACATTTTCCTCGGCAATTACACCTCAAAAGGAAGAGGATGATGCCAGTTTTAATCATGCTCTAAGATTGATTGAAGTGGCCTCAAAGGATTCAAAGTTGGCTGCATTCCGCAAAATGTCCTTTAAGATTCCGTCGCTGTTGAATGGGATGTATCTGGAAGACAATTTAACTTGTTTGCGGTCTGAGATTGAAAAAAGACTGCCGGAATCCGCATTGTTCAATCTTTATGATTCTGAAGAACAGCCACCTAAAGAATTGGAAAAAATTAAGCGTGCTGAACAAAAATTGAAGAAGGTTCTCGATACCAAGAATTGTTAAATAATATAAGCAATTAACAGCTATACAAGTTAGGTAGTTGGGAACACGAAGATGAAGTTATAAGGAAATAAGTCTATAGAGTTAGTTATTCGAAACAAGGAATGTGTTTCATAACAAATATAATAAAAATAATATTTTATTGAAATTCATTTCCGGATAATCAATATGAAAGTCCGGTAAAGTTGGACCCCCTGTTTTTTCATGGGGAGAACTGCATCGAGATTGTTTTTGAGTTTCAGGATTAATGGCTCAAGACTTCGGATTAAGATGCAGAAGTGTTCTGAAGCATCAATGGTTTGTTATCCAGTGGTGTTTCGAAATCCTTCACGTGCAGTGCACGTTGGAGAGCCAATGGAAGGGCATTGCTTTCTTCGTGAGAGCAGTCCTCTATAAACAGTTTCGGATTATATTCAAAACCTGTTTAACCACAATATTCTACTGGAAGGGAATACTTTTATTCTATGGAAGGAGCTAACTTTCTCACTTAATCTTTAAGGAGATAATATGAGTCTAAGAATCAATAATAATATTGAGTCTATGGTTGCACATCGCAACCTGTTAAAGAACGATCGCGCGCTTTCGAAGTCACTTGAAAGACTGGCTTCCGGGCAGAAAATCAATCGTGCTGCTGATGATCCGGCGGCATTGGTGATTTCTGAACATATGCGTACGCAAGTAAGCGGTATGGAACAGGCAATCAAAAACAACGAGATTGCTATTTCGATGGTACAAACTGCTGAGGGATCCATGAACGAGATCTCAACCCTTTTGGTTAATATACGGCAGCGTGCCATATCCGCGGCAAACGTCGGAGCCAGCGATCAGGCAATGAGAGAAGCAAATCAGCAGGAGATTGAAAATGCTATTGAATCTCTTAATCGAATTGTTTCTACAACTCAGTTCGGCAAGTACAAACTTCTGGATGGAAGAAATGGCGAAAGGACTGCCGATCATCCAAGAGGAGAAGACTTGAATGAAGATGGTACCCCAAAAGAAGGCATGCGTTTCCATGTTGGACCAAATGCAGATCATCAGGTAGGTGTATCCATCCCAGACATGTCAGCAAGAAATCTTGGTGTGCCTACAGAATTGGCAGAAGGAGAAGTTGATTCGAAGGTGATCGTCGAAGGTGCAGATGGTCCTCAAGAGATGGACTACACTGAATGGTTTAATGCCAATAAAAGTGAATTCCAGTCACTGCAGGACATTAATGTGGCTATTGATCCAGAGCAGGGATCCATGGATGCCTTAAAAATCATTGATAAGGCTATTACCCAGGTTGCTGTTGTTCGAGGAGATTTAGGTGCATTCCAAAGAAACACACTGGAGTCTAATCTTACCAGTCTGCAGATAGCATCAGAAAATATGACTGCTGCAGAGTCTACACTTCGTGACACTGACATGGCACAGGAACTGGCGACATTTACACGTAACCAGATCATGAGTCAATCAGCAACTGCACAATTGGCCCAGGCCAATACATTGCCGCAAAACATTTTGCGCTTGTTGAACGCGTAGTTGGGTTGAGGGGAGTTGTACTCAAAACACTGTTCTATTCCGGCTCCTTTTTTAGGAGTCCGGAATGGCTGTGTTTGTAAAAAATAAAAATCCTATTTGAAGAATCAAGGCTAATAATTCTTTGAAAAAGGGAATTTTCAAATCGACAAATAAAAAATAAATCAAATTAAATTAACGAGGGTCTTATGCCGTTGGAGATGAAAAACAATGTAACATCCATCAACGCATTAAATAATCTGGAGAAAGCACAAAATGAATTATCAGATTCTTTAATACGCTTATCTTCAGGACAAATGATCAACAAAGCCGCAGATTCTCCGGTAGGAATGATTGTTTCTGAAGGTCTTCGTGCACAGATTGCCAGTGTGCATCAAGCTCTTCAAGATACCGAATTTTCATTGTCATTGGTTCAGACTGCTGAAGGAGCATTGGTGGAAGTGAATAACTTACTGCTGGAAATGCGTCAGTTAGCAACTACAGCTGCAAATGAAGGTGCCAATGATTATGGAATGATGTTGGGGCTTCAGTTTCAGATTAGAAACGCAGTCGAAAGTATTGACCGTATTTCAAGGTTTACCAGCTTTGGCAAAAAAAATCTGCTCGATGGCAGTCACGGTGCAACGGGAATGGGTGATAACGAAGAACTGGTATTTCTTAGAGCATCATCAAACACGGTCGCTTCACCTGTCAGCGGTTATGAAGTAGAAATTGATGAACTGCCGTTACGGGCAAGTCTGACGGAAGACCTTGATGACGAAGATGCATCCGGATTAGAAATTATTTTAGAAGAAGAAGACGGTCCTGTGATTAGAGTTAGTAATCCGGAGGGAGCTACCGCTCTTGGATTTGCTAACCGACTGAAAGATGCTGTATCAGCAGCTAACATGAATCTGGAGATACAATTTGACGCTGATGACGAAGAACTCACAATCCAGCATCGCGAATATGGGGTCATCAAAGGATTTTGGATCACAAGCTCTAAGGATGGAATTCTGACAGACGACGAGTTCGAACCAAAATTATTTCATGGCCAGGACATTAAGGGGACAATAGGAGATGAGCCCGCGGATGGTGATGGTCTGATACTTACAGGTGATTTCAATAACAGTAAAACAAGCGGTTTGAGTGTAGCATTTTTAGGCGACAGTACCGGAAATGCGGGAAGTGTGACTGTTGCTCAAAATTCACTAAAATTTCAAGCAGGACCAAGTGGATACGAAAAAATCATGGTTGCGCTGAATAGCACACATTCTAACTCACTGGGACAAGGTGTTGATAACAGAAGTGGATTTAATAATTTATCAGATATCAGGCTGACGTCAGCCCAGGAGGCGATTGATACAATCAGCCTTGTGGATCATGCGCTTGATCAATTATCATTGCAGCGAGCACAGCTTGGATCTGTGCAGAAACATACACTTGAAACCAATATTTCAACACTGAGGAATACTGCTGAAAATTTAACTGCAGCAGAATCAAGTGTACGCGACACAGATTTGGCGAAGGAGATTGTAAATTTTACTACAAACCAGATACTTACAGAAACTGCCGCAGCAGCTGTTGCCCAGGCGAATCAGACAGCTGTGCGAGTTTTACGACTGTTGTTCCACCATCATGTATATGATCACGGGACATTTTTTTCAGACCATTGAGCATTTCAGATAATGCGCCTTGACGACACAATTGCAGCAATAGCAACTCCTCTCCAGCCATCAGGACTTGGGGTTATCAGGGTAAGCGGGAATCAGGCAGTTCCCATGGTGGAACAATTGTTTAAAAGCTCTAATACAACGCTGAAAAAATCGGAAACGCATAAGCTTATTCAAGGATGGATTCATGATGACGGAAAACTCATTGACAAGGTTTTGGTTGTCCTCATGCGTTCTCCAAGATCATACACAACAGAGGATGTGGTTGAAATTCAGTGTCATGGAAGTCCCTTTATTTTGCGTACAATTTTGGATTTGGTTTTGCGTCAAGGGGCGCGTTTAGCTGAGGCAGGAGAGTTTACTCAAAGAGCTTTTCTACATGGCCGCATAGACTTGACCCAGGCTGAAGCAGTTTTGGATCTGGTTCATGCTGGTTCAGTTGTAGGAGCAAGACTGGCAGCTCAACAACTGCGCGGAAAACTTTATCACGCCATTGAAGAGGTTAAACAGCAGGTTGTGTCCACCGCATCACTTGTTGAGGCAACCATTGAATTCCCTGAAGAAGATACAGAATTTATGCACCGGGACGAATGTCTGCAACGTATTGAGCAAGCTTGTACTGATATAGAAAATTTATTGGTTCATGCTGATCAGGGATTAAGGATGCGTGAAGGGTTTAATGTAGTACTGATTGGCAGGCCGAATGTAGGCAAATCTTCGCTGATGAATACTTTGCTGCGTGAGCAAAGAGCGATTGTTACTACAATTCCTGGCACTACACGCGATTATATTGAGGAGTCGGTACAGATTAAGGGACTGGCTTTTCGCCTGACTGACACAGCAGGCATCAGGCACACAAAAGACCTGATTGAAACAGAAGGAATCAGACAGACTCATAATGTGTTGAGCCGGGCCGACCTGGTGTTGCTGATATTGGATGCCAGCGAGAAGCTGAATGATGAAGATTTGAGTTTGTTCAGTGAAATTATAAAGGAAAGGACTATTACTGTTCTCAATAAAATCGATCTCCTATCCGGAAGAAAACCGGATTGGTATAAAGAAATTTCTGGAAATGAATCTGTTTTAATTTCAGCAAAAACCGGTGACGGATGTGATGAGCTGGAATCAAGATTGTTTGACAAAGCAACTCAGGGTGGTTTGCCGCAGGAAGATGAAATCTGGATCACAAATCGCAGACAAAAGCAGGCGGCCGAACAAGCCCTTGTTGCCTTGCTGCAGGCAAGGGAGGGTTTGGAACAGTCCAAAGGGGAAGAGTTTATTGCTGTGGATTTGAGATCAAGCTTAAACGCGCTTGGTGATATTGTTGGACAAACAACGTCTGATGATTTGCTTGGCCGGATTTTTTCTGATTTTTGTATAGGAAAATAAAAAGATGACAGAAAGTGGTTTAAAGGACTTGCTTGAAAAACAGCAAACACTGCTGATGGAACTTCTGGACTTTTCACAGCGTCAATTTGCTGAAACTGATCCAGTCGGTCTGGATAACCTTCTTTCACAAAAAGACAGATGTTTTGAAGAGCTTCAAAAGATAGATTCTCTGCTTGAAAAATGGCATGAACAATACAAACGTCCACTTCACGAAGCTGAACAAAAACTTGATAGTATTATTCAGGATTTACTGGAAAAAATTCTGCTTTCAGAAAAGGATTTTGAAAAAATAGTAGGTCGTGAAAAAAATGCTGTTTCTTTGCAAATAGACCAGTTAAGCCGTCAAATGCAATACCGCAAAGAACCTGGTCAACAAAGACATCAAATAAAAAACATGAAAACATAGAGCACATATAACAATGCAATTTACAGCTTACCAAATTGAGTCAATGTTGGATAAATTTCAACAAGCACATTTCCCAATAGACAAATCAATCAGCGAAACACTGAGTCTTTCAGAAGAAGCGATCAGTGAAGCACGTCAGCACTTTCGTCCGCCTGAAGATCAGACTTCATCCGTAATATCGCCAAAAGATATCATACGTTTGATTGAGGACCAAGCTGATTATGACCCTATTGTGGATTATGTGCAGCAGAGTCGGGCCGGACGTTTTGTAGAACCAGTTTATGTTCCGGAAAATGTACCTCCTTCTTTTTCTCTGGTAACAGATCGCACACCGTCTGTGCGGGAAGATTCTACTGATGTGCAGGAAAATCCGGACAGTGAATCTGCGGAAAAAGATCATTCTGATGCCGGATTGGGCAGCAAAACAGGAGGTGTGGAAGATAAGGTTTCTGTTAGTGAAGCTGAAGAGGAAAAAGATGAAACAGTGGCTGAGAACATTGAAATATCAACTGCTGAAAAGCTTACTGAGAGAAAGAGTAAGGATCAAAAAGTTGCAGATCAAACAAAAGAAGCGGATAAAGAAAGTGTATCTGTAAAATCTGAACAGGATTCAAAAAAATCAAAAAAAACTAAGCAAAAAAAACCCACAGATTCTGCAGCCAAGTTATTTGAGAGCATTGATGAAGATGATCTGGATGAAGAATTTGAATTTGATGGTAAAGGTCTGCATGGAGAAGATGATGAAGATAAAGATGTTGTCTTTGGAGATGGTCCTATTGACGCCAAGTCAATGAGCAGATTTGTACAAAATTTTCCAGACAGCGCAATTAAATTTATGTTCAGAAAAAATTTAGACGGGAAACATTTACCTGCAGGGTATGAAGAAATATATCTAAAATGGGAAAAACGTGGTTTGTCACGCGGACGTCTGAAAAAGTATTTATTTAAATTGATGGAATGGGAGAACTTTCCTGATATACCTGTCAATGAGGTGGTGAAAAAAATCAGGGATCGTCAATATGATCTGAAAGATAAAAAATAATGAAAGTAAATAAATTCCGTTCAAACGTCGCGGCTGTGATAATTCATCCCTTAGAAAAAAAAGTGCTGATGTTCCGGAGACTTGCTGAAAAAGACAAAAAGTCCGGGTTTTTGACAGACGGAGGTCAGCTGAGATGGAATTGGCAGTTTCCTCAAGGAGGAGTGAATCATGGTGAAACCGAAGAAGAGGCCCTTTTTCGTGAACTTGAAGAAGAAATTGGGACAAATGACGTAAAAATCATTCGTGCAGCAGAAAAAAGGGTACGCTACCATTATCCTCTGAAAGTAAAGCGCATACTGGATCTGAATCCGGAATGGAAACCTTTTCGCGGTCAGCAGCAGCGCTGGTTTCTGCTGCATTTGAATTGTGAAACTGACAAAATTTCTTTTAACCATCAACCTATCGAGTTTGATGCTTTTCAGTGGATTTCCCCCCGTAATGGTCTAAGCAAAGTTGTTCCTTTCAAACGTAAAGCATACCGCAAGGGTCTGCGCCTGTTGAAGATTTTGTGATTTGATATTTTTGCTAAACACAAAATCCTGAAAATCCCACAAAAATTCAAATTAAATACTATCCAGTTTTAAACAGCAGCTGTTATACTGGAACATCCGAAGCAGCAGTCAGAATTTCATAAAATCTTTTTGATTCTGAACTCAAACAAGAAAACTAGTCATAAAAAGGTATTACGATGCTAATGATAATTTCTCCGGCAAAAACACTGGATTTTGAGAGCCCCGCAACAACTGACAGTCATAGCATTCCTGATTATCTGGAAAATTCTGCGGAACTGATTGGCATCATGAAGAAAAAATCTTCAAAAAAACTGATGAATCTTATGCAGATCAGCCAAAATATTGCTGAACTAAATGTTGAGCGGTTTAATAATTGGGAATTACCATTTAATCCAGAAAATGCAAAACAGGCATTGTTAGCGTTTAAAGGCGATGTATATTCTGGGCTTAGCGCGTCAACGCTATCTGAAGACGAACTTAATTATGCTCAAACGCATCTACGAATCATTTCGGGTCTTTATGGATTGTTAAGACCTCTTGACCTGATGCAGCCCTACCGTCTGGAAATGGGGCTTAAACTGAAATCAAAAAAAGGAAAAACACTTTATCAATTCTGGGGAGATAAAATTACAGACGGGTTGAACTACCAGTTAGCCGAGCAGCACGATCCTGTTTTAATCAATCTTGCCTCGAATGAATATTTTAAATCAGTAAAAATGAAAAATCTGGACGCCCGATTGATTACCCCGGAATTCAAAGACTGGAAAAATGGTAAATATAAGATGATACAATTTTTTGCCAAAAAAGCCCGCGGCCTCATGGCACGCTATGCAATTGATCACAAACTGCAGCAACCTGAAGATTTGCAGAACTTTGATTATGACGGCTACACTTTTAACTCTGAACTAAGTCAGGAAGACAACTGGGTTTTCAGCAGAGGCTGAGGCCCTTCATGTTCTTTGTTAGGGACTGCTGCAAAGCCATTTATCCTACCTTTATGCATATCCTGCTTGTTGGTGCAGCTCACACATTCTTTTAGACAACTTTAGTCTCCTCATATTTGGAAATTGCTGAAGTTTGAATGCTCATCTGCAATTTCCGGTTTTCACACAATTTTATGAAAATTTTTCAAAGTTGGGCAATTATTTGCTTGCATTTATTCATAAATCATTATATTGATATATAGTGATTTAATAGTTTCAATTACTAAAAAAAATGATATTTCATTAATAAATGTCCAACATTGCACAAGCACTAAGGCTGCTGGGAGACGAAACACGTCTCAGGATTTTAATATTGGTCTCACAGACACCTTTGAATGTCAGTGAGCTGACAACGATCTTAGGTATGGCTCAATCCGGGGTATCACGTCATTTGAGTCACCTGAGAAAAATGAAGTTGATACAGGAGCGTAAAGAAGGAATTTGGAGCTATTATCAGCTTGCCCAAAAGGAAGCTCTTGACATCGAACTTCATCTGCTTTGGAACTATTTACAGGATCAGCTTTCTTCGATGAAGGATCCTAACAACGATCGGGTGCGCTTGCATGAAGTGCTGCGTCAGCGGGAAATCAGCGGAGGAGGTCTAAACGAACAGCTGCTTGAACCGGGACAATCATGGTATGCCTGGTCATGTCTTCTTGGTGTTCTGCTTGGACAAAACGGGAAAGGAAAATCAGGATTTGATTCTGGAACATCTGACCTGGAAATTATTGATCTAGGCTGTGGAGACGGGACACTGACTGTGGAAATGGCAAAATTTGCCAAACGGGTAATCGGAGTTGACTTCAATCCGGACATACTTGCTTCTGCTCGTCAACGTGTAGACAGGCTTGGCCTGAAAAACGTAAATTTACTGGTAGAAGATGTAAGCAATTTGTCTCTGCCTTCAGAATCTCTGGATGCCGTTTTCTTTTCACAGTCCCTTCATCACCTAGACGATCCTGAAAGCGGTTTGCATGAAGCTGCACGTATTCTGCGTCCGGGGGGGCAGGTATTGATAATGGAACTTGCCTCACATAATGAAGATTGGGTTTTGGAAAAACTGGGGCACAAATGGTTTGGATTTGAAAAAGAGTCTTTGATGGACTACATGCATAAAGCAGGATTTGATAATTTGTACTCAGAGATCCTGCCCTTTCGCAGGGAAGAATTATTTCAAATTATTCTGTCTGCGGGAAGAAAATCTTAAATTCGTGAGTCACCATTTTTCATAAGATACTGATATTATTAACTACAGATTGTCATCTCGACCGAAGGGAGAGATCTTATAAAGTGACACGTCAAAACTCGTGACTGTCGAGTTTGTAAATAGAGCATACTGAAAATGTATTTCTTTTTCATACCGGACTTGATTCGGGATCCAGATACCAGATCAGAGCCTGTCCCTCACCCACCGCAAGCGGTCCCCCCTCTCCCCCGGGAGAGGGTCGGGGTGAGTGTAAACAAAAACAACACCCCTGGATTCCGGGTCTTCACTGTGCTTTGCCAAGAATGACAACGCAATAAAATTGAAAGCATCGTCAACTATCCTGGTCAAGACAACCGGCGTGATGAGTATTACAGGGATAATACAGGCCTGGAAATTAACAATCTTACGGATCAGTAAACATAAATTAAATGAATTACACCAAACCCAGTGCCGCCAGACTGCTGAAACTGATGGAACAGCAGATAGTTATCCTAGATGGCGCAATGGGCACGATGATTCAACAGTACAATCTAACTGAAGAAGAATTTCGTGGGGGAGGTTTTTTGGAGAATACACTGGAGGACCTTCCTGCCTCTCCGCTGAAAGGTAACAACGATCTGCTTAGCATCACGCGTCCGGATGTGATTGAAAATATTCATCTCGATTTTCTGCAAGCTGGTGCAAATATCCTGGAAACAAACACCTTCAATGCCAATCGGATTTCTCAGGCAGACTACAGCCTTGAAAAAAAAGTTCCGGAAATAAACCTGGCGGCAGCCCATGTTGCCCGTAAAGCAGTGGACAATTATAAGCAGCAAATTCGGGAAGAAGGACTTCCTGTAGAACAACAATTTTTTGTTGCCGGATCAATCGGACCGACCAATCGTACCTGTTCGATGTCTCCGGATGTAAATGATCCGGGATATCGTGCAGTGACATTTAATGACGTGGCAAATGCATACCGAGAGCAGGCGATCGCGCTGATTGAAGGCGGTGTTGATTTGCTGCTTCTGGAAACGAGCTTTGACACGCTTAATATGAAAGCCGGTATTTATGCTTTGGAAAGTTATTTTGAAGAAGCAAAAATACGACTTCCTGTTTTTCTTTCTGTTACCATAACCGATGCTTCCGGACGTACACTTTCCGGACAGACTTTGGCTGCGTTTTACAATTCAGTACATCACGCAAAACCCTTATTTTTAGGGATTAACTGTGCGCTCGGCGCCAAAGAAATGCGTCCGTTTATTGAGGAACTTGCACACATTTCAGAATTTCCAGTAGGAATATTTCCGAACGCCGGTCTGCCGAACGCTATGGGAGAATATGAACAAACTCCGGAGGAGTTTGCGGATATTATGGAAGAATTTGCTGCTCAAGGCTGGGTAAACCTGATGGGAGGATGCTGCGGGACAACTCCGGATCATATCCGGGCTTTGATCAGACAAACCAAGGATAAATCTCCCCGCATCATTCCCGGATTAAATGATGCCTCGGAACAGACATTCCCGGAATCAAAACAAGTCGTTAACGGCGTTCCATTCTTTTCAGGACTTGAACCCCTGAACGTCATGCCTGATACAGGTTTCCTGATAATTGGTGAACGCACCAATCTCACCGGATCTCCAAAATTCCGGAAGCTGATCATGGAAGGAGATTTTGATACCGGACTGGCTGTTGCCCGTCAGCAGGTTGAATCCGGAGCAAATCTGATTGACATTAACTTTGATGAAGGAATGCTGGATGGGGAACAATCCATGACTACTTTTCTCAACTTGGTTGCGGCAGAACCGGACATCGCCTGTGTTCCTGTTATGATTGACAGCTCAAAATGGTCTGTGATCGAGTCCGGATTGAAGTGCATTCAAGGCAAGGGTGTTGTCAACTCAATCAGCCTCAAGGAAGGTGAAGAAAACTTTTTGAAGCAAGCTGGAGAAATTCGCAAATATGGCGCGGCAGTTGTGGTGATGGCTTTTGATGAAAACGGGCAGGCAACAACTTTGGAACACAAAGTAGAAGTTTGCGAACGCGCGTATCTGCTGCTGACTGAAACTGTGGGATTTGCGCCGCATGACATTATATTTGATCCCAATATTTTAACAGTGGCTACCGGTATGGAAGAACACAATGACTACGCAGTGGCTTTCATTGAGGCAGTAGGGCAGATTAAAAAACGTTGTCCGGGGGCGCTTGTCAGCGGTGGTGTGAGCAATATCTCTTTTTCTTTCCGCGGCAACAACCCTGTCCGTGAAGCAATGCACACTGCTTTTTTGTATCACGCAATTCATGCCGGACTTGATATGGCAATAGTCAACGCGGGCATGCTGGATGTTTATGATGAAGTTCCCCCGGATTTACTGGAACTGGTTGAAGATGTACTGCTGAATCGCAGAAATGACGCGACTGAAAGGCTGATTGAATTTGCGGAAAATTACAAAGCTGAGGGATCAAAAAAAGTTCAAAAAGATACAAAATGGCGTGAAGGAACAACAGAAGAACGAATCATACACGCGTTGGTGGGAGGAATCACGGAGCATATTATTGCGGACACCGAAGAAATCCGGACACAATTTGATACTGCTCTGGAAGTGATTGAAGGACCGTTAATGTCAGGCATGAAAGTGGTAGGTGATCTTTTCGGTGACGGGAAAATGTTTCTACCGCAAGTTGTGAAAAGCGCGCGCGTGATGAAACAGGCTGTTGCCTACCTTGAGCCGTTCATGGAAGAAGAAAAACGACAAACTGACTCAGTGAGCAGGCTTCCAACAATTGTGATGGCTACAGTCAAAGGCGATGTTCATGATATCGGCAAAAACATTGTGGGCGTGGTTTTGGGCTGCAACAACTATGATGTTATTGATCTTGGCGTGATGGTGCCCTGTGAAAAAATTCTGGAAACTGCCATTGAGCAGCAGGCAGATGTGATTGGGCTATCTGGTTTGATCACACCTTCTTTGGATGAAATGGTTCATGTTGCCGGTGAAATGAAGCGCGAGGGTTTCACTTTACCGCTATTGATCGGAGGCGCGACCACAAGTCCCGCACACACATCCGTAAAAATAGCGCCGCAGTATGACCAGCCTGTTGCCTATGTGCCTGATGCTTCAAGAGTGGCAGGGGTAATTTCCAGGCTGCTGAATCCTCAAACCAATGAACAAGCCGCGCATGAACTTCTAAATGAACATCAGCGTAGAAGACAGGCTTATGAAAATCGTACGAAAGAACGGAAATTACTGACTTTGGAAAAAGCCCGCAATAATCGTACTCCAATTGACTGGGGGAGCTTCGTCATTGATAAGCCGCGATTTCTTGGACTGAGAGAGTACTCAGTTTCTGTACAAACGCTGGTGGAATACATTGACTGGACGCCTTTCTTTTATACCTGGGAACTTAAGGGACGTTTCCCCAAAATTCTTGAGGATCCTAAAATGGGTAAGGAAGCAAGCAAACTTTATCAGGACGCAAACTCTCTTATTAAGGAAATTATTGAAAATAATTATTTTCACCCCAAAGCGGTTGCAGGATTTTTTCCGGCGAACAGTCAGGGTGATGACATAATAATATACACTGATGAGTCACGAAAGCAGGTTAAAACCGTATTCCACACCTTGCGGCAGCAGGCAGTTAAAGAAGACGGCAAACCTAACCAGGCCTTGTCCGACTTCATTGCGCCGAAAGATTCCGGACGTGCGGATTATCTTGGCGGATTTGCGGTGACAACCGGTGCTGAAGTAGAAGAGCTGGCAGAAGGTTTTGAAGCAAAACTGGATGATTACAATGCTATTCTGGTTAAAGCCATCGGAGATCGTTTGGCGGAATCTCTTGCTGAATATATGCACAAACAGGTACGGGATGAATGGGGTTTTGGCGAGGAAGAAAATCTGAGTATCGAGGATATGGTTCGTGAAAAGTACAGGGGAATTCGGCCTGCCCCGGGATATCCTGCTCAGCCGGACCATACTGAAAAATCAATTCTATTTAAATTGCTGGATTCAGAAAAACGCGTTGGTATTAAACTTACAGAAAGCTTTGCCATGTCACCGGCCAGCTCTGTTTCAGGAATGTATTTCGCGCATCCTGAATCACGTTATTTTGCTGTCGGCAAGATTAACAGGGATCAGGTAGAGGACTATGCGGAACGCAAAGATATGTCAGTTTCTGAAGTAGAACGCTGGCTTGCCCCAATTTTAGGATACGTTTAAGACTTTTGTCACAAAAGTTTAAATCTGCAATTAATACCGCAGCATCATCAGCAGAACATTTTCAAAACTAATCACTCAACATTTAAAGCTCAACTCCAGACAAATGCAGCTGATTGAACTGTACACGAAGAAGGATTTTGTTTTTTCCATAGAAATTTTTCCACCAAAAACAGACAAGGGAGTGGAAAAGCTCAAAAGCACACTTAAGGGATTTAAGCGCATTGCACCTGACTATATGTCTGTGACTTATGGGGCAGGAGGAACAACCCGTGAAAATACCCATGAAATGGCTGCGCATATCAATCATGAGCTGGGCATACCGGCAATGGCTCACCTGACCTGTGTTTCTCATACCGGGAAAGAAATAGATCAGGTTTTAACTACACTTAAACAGAGAAAAATAGAAAACGTGATGGCCCTGCGTGGCGATCCTACAATCGGTACAGAAAGTTTTGTGCGGCCCAAAGGAGGCTACCAGTATGCAACAGAATTAATTTCCACAATCAGCAGGCACAGCAATTTCGGCATTGGCGCAGCAGGATATCCGGAAGGTCATGTGGAAAATCCTGACAAGGAAGACGACCGCAAACATTTGCACGAAAAAATTGCTTCGGGCGCTCAATTCATCATTTCTCAATTTTTTCTGGATAACATTCATTTTCTACGCTGGAGAGACCAACTGCACGAGGAAGGTGTTTCCGTGCCTTTGATCGCGGGCATCCTGCCTCCCTCAAACTGGCAGTCGCTGAACAGCATGTCCGAAATGTGCGGTGTCAGCATTCCGGAAAAATTAGCTGAATCCCTGATCAAACACCAGGACAATCCTGAAGTCTCTCGTGAAATCGGTTTTGATCATGTTGAACACCAGCTTGAAGAACTTCTCAGTGAGGGCGTGGAAGGTGTTCATCTGTATGCGCTTAACCGACTGGAAACTGTAGAGCGACTCGGCCCCATACTAAAAGAAGCTTCCGGGAATTCCTTCTCTGCAGTCTCTGAATGAGCATCACTTTCCTTTTTGATTGCAATTTTCTGTAGTCCGTCTGAAACTACAAAGTTTAGTCCATTATTTTCAAAACAATTCTAAACACTTAAAAACAGAGATAATGCAGGAGTACGTTCCAAAGGAAATTGAAGCAAAGTGGCAAAATTACTGGGAAGAGCAAAATTTGCTCGATTTTGATTTTGAATCAGAAAATCCAAAATATTACATGCTGACCATGCTGCCCTACCCTTCAGGAGATTTGCATATTGGTCACTGGTATGCCATGGCACCTTCTGACTGTTATGCCCGTTTTATGAAAATGAAAGGATACGAAGTATTCTTTCCAATAGGTTTCGATGCTTTTGGACTTCCTGCTGAAAATGCAGCCATCAAAAACAATATTCATCCAAAATCATGGACGTATGACAACATCAAGCGGATGCAGAAACAGCTTCGCTCGATGGGAAACATGTTTGCCTGGAAAAACGAGGTTGTGTCCTGTGATCCGGATTATTACAAATGGAGCCAGTGGTTTTTTCTGAGAATGTTGGAAGAAGATTTAGCTTATCGCGAGTATGCGCCCGTTGATTACTGCAACCATTGCCAGACCACGCTCGCGCGGGAACAGGTTTGGGGTGAAAACAGGGTTTGCGAACGCTGCGAAAATCCGGTTGTGAAGAAGGAATTGAATCAGTGGAAATTACGTATCACAAATTATGCAGAGGAACTGCTTGATTTTGAGGGGCTGGACTGGCCTGAACGTGTGCGGTCAATGCAGGAAAACTGGATAGGACGCAGTGAGGGGGTGGAGTTTGCCTTGAAAATTACAGGTTCTGAAAATTCGGTAGGTCCGGATACAATAGGTCCGGATACAATCTATGAAAACTCAACAGGTCCGGATAATATCTCTGAAAATACTGCAGGTCTGGATACAATCTCTGAAGATACGGTAGGGCCGGATTACATGCCGGCCGAAGACCTGAGCTTCAGGGTTTTCACCACAAGACCGGATACTGTTTTCGGCATGACCTTCTGCGTACTGGCGCCGGAGCATGTTCTGGTCGATCAAATCACGACCGCGGAACAGAAAGAAGTAGTTGAAGCATACAAAGCATACAAAGCCGCAGCTCAACGTAAAGATGAAATTGAACGTACTGCAGAGGGACAGGAGAAAGACGGTGTGTTCACCGGTGCTTATGCAATCAATCCGATGAACGGCGAGTTGGTACCGATCTGGATTGCTGATTATGTACTTGCTTCGTATGGAACCGGAGCAATAATGGGTGTTCCCGGACACGATGAGCGGGATTTCCATTTTGCACGTAAATATGAATTACCAACACCGGTGGTGATTGTTCCTCTTGAGCAGATTGAAAATGTTCCGGATGGTGCTGAATTAACTGAGCCGATTCTAAGCAAAGAAAATTCGGTGATGGTAAACAGCCTTGGCTTTGATGGCGCATTTTGGCCGGGAAGTTTCAACCGTGTTGCTGACCATATGCAGAAGCAGGGTTTTGGCGAGCGGCAGGTTAATTATCGTTTGCACGACTGGCTGATCAGTCGTCAGAGGATGTGGGGCACACCGATTCCTGTAGTTTACTGCAAAAGCTGCGGTATGCAGCCAGTGCCTTACCAGGAGCTGCCGGTGGTGCTTCCGGATGATGCTGAATTCAAGCCGACCGGTGAAAGTCCGTTAAAATATCATAAAGGATTTTTGGAAACTTCGTGTCCGGAATGCGGGGGCGAAGCCGAAAGAGAAACGGATACAATGGACACATTTATCTGTTCCTCCTGGTACTACTATGCTTATGTTGCCCCTTACTGGAAAAAAGGAGAAACGCTGTCCCAGACTGATTCTCCCTGGGATGTGGATAAAATAAGTGCTTTATGTCCTGTTGATCAATACACTGGAGGAATCGAACATGCCACCATGCACCTTTTGTATTTTCGTTTTTTCACCAAAGCGCTGGCGGATTTAGGTGTGCTGAATTTTCGTGAACCGACCAGACGATTGTTTAATCAAGGCATGATTCTGGGAGAGGATCATGAAAAAATGTCCAAAAGCCGCGGCAACGTTGTGAATCCGGACCAGCTGGTAAAGCAGTACGGAGCAGATACCGTTCGGGCTTACCTTATGTTTCTGGGGCCATGGGATGCCGGAGCGGCCTGGAATTCTCAAGGCATTGAGGGGCTTGCCCGCTTTTTTAAAGCAGTCTGGTCACTTTGCAATGCAGAGGAAAAAAATGCTTCAACTCCAACTCCGGACACTGAAAATAAACTCCGGAAAGCCTTGCATCAAACTTTGAAAAAGGTAACACAGGATTTGCAGCATTTCCGCTTCAATACCGCAATTGCCGCAGTGATGTCCTTTCGAAATGTTTTAAAGGCAGAAGCTGAAGCAGCCGGAAGTGAAGTCTGGAATGAATGCCTGGAAGGGATGCTGATGATGCTGGCTCCGATAGCACCTCACATCACAGAAGAATTGTGGCAAAAGCTGAAGCCCCGAAGTGGGAGTGTCCACAGGCAGCCATGGCCTGCATTTGATGAAGAGCTGGCGGCAGAGGATTTAATTACACTTGTTGTGCAGGTCAACGGGAAAGTACGAGACCGGCTTGAAATCCCTGCCGGAACCAGCAAAGAAGAAACTGAACAGAGTGCATTGGCTTCCCCCAAGATCAAATCCTACCTTGAAGGCAAGGAAATCAGCAAAGTAATTGTTGTCCCGGAGCGCCTTGTGAATATTGTATGTGGATAATGAT